>Ga0209319_1001758_pt1 | contig 15856 bp, 15 predicted proteins | sample RifGroE2_FD_184000 | JGI IMG/M metagenome (GOLD analysis project Ga0209319, IMG submission 184000) | Groundwater microbial communities from Rifle, Colorado - Groundwater E2 (SPAdes) (version 2) | ecosystem: Environmental > Aquatic > Deep subsurface > Groundwater | place: Rifle, Colorado, United...
TCCGAATGTAAAAATGGTAAATGGGGTGCAAGTAGTAAAAATGAAAGAGTTGGCCGGTGGTTATAGTCCGAATAAATTTACGATTACCAAAGGAATCCCAGTTCGTTGGGAAATTGATGCTCAAGCGCCATTTTCTTGCGCGGCCAGTATCGTGGCGCCAAAATTAAAAATTCAAAAGAACCTGAAAGAAGGTTTGAATGTATTTGAGTTTACGCCAAAAGAAGTCGGTAAGATTCCGTTTTCTTGTGCCATGGGGATGTACACTGGTTATTTTAATGTAGTAGACAAAAATAGCGCAGCGCCTGCCACTGACAATGAAGATTCTGCGCCAGTCGCAGCAGCTGCCGGGACTTGTGGTAGTGCTGGGGGGTGCGGTTGCGGCAGTGCAAAGAAAATTGTCCCCGATGCCGAACCGACCGAGGCATTAACTGATTCAGCCACCGATGAGCAAGTGATAAAAACTACTTACACATCAGATACCGATATTTCTCCTAACACTTTCACAGTTAAATCTGGGCAACCCGTACGCTTTGAAATTGATGCTAAGGATGATGGAGCCGGCTGTATGAATTATATTATGATTCCAGGGTTAGTTGATCAACCGGACTTACTAGAAGCTGGCAACAAGATCGTCTGGAATTTTACTCCTGATACCCCAGGTATGTACAAAATAACCTGCGGCATGGGTATGTCTCGAGGAACCTTAATCGTAGAATAAATATTCCCCCTTTAATAAAGGGGGCTAGGGGGATTTATTTCTTCTTAAATAAATAAAATTAATACTTTAATAATATGAATAAAATAAACTTTGTATTACAGGGACTACACTGTGAGTCTTGTGTAAAAATTGCGACCATGGAATTTGAAGAAATTCCTGAGGTTAAAAATGTGTCCATAAACCTGGCAACCGGAGAAACCGTAATAACTGCTGATCGAGAAATAGATCTGAAAGAATTTGAGTCAGCCCTAAAAAATACCGATTATAAAATAATTAAAAATTAAGATATGTCACAAGACAAAAAAGTAAATCTTTCCTTATTCGGTATGCACTGCTCTTCTTGCGCCAACATTATTGAACGATCGGTAAAAAAGGTGCCGGGAGTTAAACAGGCAAACGTAAATTTTTCTGCCGAAAAAGCCTCGATTATTTTTGACGAGAGCACAACAAATGTTAAAGCATTGGTTGAAGCAATTAGTAAAGCCGGTTACAAAGCCGAAGAGGTAGACGCTAAAGATACCGAATATGAATCAAAAAAACATGAAAAAGAAAGCAAGAGTTTACTGCAAAAATTTTGGTTCAGCTTTGTTCTAAGCTTGCCAATGCTTTATTTCATGTTGCTGGATTTTTTCGCCATTCCTGGCAAGGCCGGCGTTCTGCCATATGTCGGCATTATTTCCCTGATCTTTACCGCCCCGATCCAATTCTTCGTCGGTGCCGGCTTCTATCGCGGTATGTGGTCTTCGCTCAAAATGAAGACATTCAACATGGATAGCTTGATCGCTATCGGTACCTCCACCGCCTTTATTTACAGTTTGGTAAACTTTGTTGTTTATGTGGTTAAGAGCGGCACTGTTCTGGGTATCGACGGAAAAATTCCTGATTTATATTTTGAAACTGCAGCCTTTTTGATTACCTTTGTTGTGCTGGGGAAATGGCTGGAAGCCAGAACCAAAGGCAAGACCAGTGATGCCATTAAAAAATTAATGGGATTGCAAGCCAAAAGTGCCCGCGTAATCAGAAATGGACAAACAGTCGACATCTCAATTGATGAAGTCGTCGAAAGTGATATCGTGATCGTCCGCCCAGGTGAAAAGATTCCGGTGGATGGAAAAATTGTTCGCGGCTCTTCTGCTGTTGATGAATCGATGATTTCCGGCGAAAGTTTGCCGGTTGAAAAAAATGTGGGCGACAAGGTGGTCGGTGCGACCATCAACAAGACTGGCAGTTTCGAATTTGAAGTTACCCATGTCGGCAGTGAAACAGTCTTGGCACAGATTATTCGCGTAGTAGAAGAAGCTCAAGGTTCAAAAGCTCCGATCCAGGGCTTTGCCGATCGTATTTCAGCCTGGTTCGTACCGGCGGTGATCGCTCTGGCAATACTGACTTTTGTCGTCTGGTATTTCTTTCTAGGCGCAAGTTTGACTTTTGCCTTGATGGCCTTTACTGCCGTTATCGTAATCGCCTGTCCTTGTGCGCTTGGCTTGGCTACTCCAACATCACTGATGGTCGGAACCGGTAAGGGCGCTGAACACGGCATCCTCATTAAAGGCGGAGAACCGTTGGAAGCTGCTTGTCACATTGATGCAGTAATTTTTGACAAGACCGGCACTCTTACCAAAGGCAAACCAGAGGTTACTGATGTATTAAGCTTCAATTCATTGGACGAAGAAGAAGTCGTCTCTATCGCAGCCAGTCTCGAAAAATTGTCTGAACATCCTTTGGCTGAGGCAATCTATAACTATGCCCAAGAAGAATCGATAACACTTGAAGAGGTTGCTGGCTTTAAGGCTATTCCTGGACACGGGGTAGAAGGAATGATAAATCAGACTCAGTATTATATCGGCAACCGCAAATTGATTACCTCTGACCTGGGGCTTTCAATTGAAAAAGTGAATCGTAAATTAATGAAACTGGAAGAGCAGGGTAAAACTGCAATGATTCTGGCCACCAAAGAGGCCATTGTCGGGGCTATCGCAGTCGCTGATACGGTCAAGAAAACTTCTCTTAACGCTGTTAACCAGCTTAAGAAGCTCGGGATTGATGTCTATATGATCACTGGTGACAATGAACGCACTGCTAGAGCGATCGCCACGCAAGTCGGTATCACCAATGTTTTGGCCGAGGTCTTACCAGAAGACAAAGCAAATGAGGTAAAGAAATTACAAGATGCAGGCAAAAAGGTTGCCATGGTCGGGGATGGCATTAACGATGCGCCCGCCTTGGCACAAGCGAATGTCGGCATCGCCATGGGCTCAGGCACAGACGTTGCCATGGAGGCAGGTGGCATAATCATCATGAAAGACAATTTGAATGATGTGGTCACCGCTTTCCAGTTGGCTCGCGAAACCATGAGCAAGATCAAGCAAAACATGTTCTTTGCCCTATTCTATAATGTAATCGGTATTCCGATTGCCGCCCGAGTCTTTATGTCTTTCGGCTTGGTGTTAAAACCAGAGCTTGCTGGCCTTGCCATGGCAATGAGTTCCATTTCCGTAGTCGGCAATTCCTTGCTGCTCCGCTTCTTCCGACCAGGCAAAAGAAACTATCTATCAATTATCGCTCCGCTGATTATGATTATTGTCTTCACCATCGGCTTTATCCAATTCGCTAAATTCAGTTCTAGTATGGAAAATCAAGAAATGAACGTTCCTGTAATTTCTTTAGAGGCGCAGAATAAGGTAAACAATCTTATCGTAGCGAATGAATCGAAGATAAATTTTGCTGAAACTGAGCCAAAGTTATTCCTAAAAATAACTTCCCTAGAAAGTGCTATTAAGATTAAAGAAGGCAAAAGCAGTCTTGCTGACAATGAAATGATAATCGGCTACACAGAAGCCATGATGATGATTAAAGAAAAACTGATCAGTAAGCCGGGGGATAAGCTCAATAACTTCTTCGGATTACCGGAAGTAACCGTGGTCGGCATTCTTGAACCAACCGGCACCACCTTGGATAACTATCATTTAGTCAACGGGAATACCTACAATCGACTAAACACCACTGCCTCAATCAAAACTGCCTTGGCCGGCAAAGAGCTGAAAATGTTCTATATTTTGAATGGCAACAATACACCAAAACAGTTCAAGGACCAAGTACCGAGCGAGCTTTCCGAAATTGTTTTAGGCAACAAAAAGTTCTTGCCGATTTACATCGGCTCCGCTGAAGCCAAAATGATGATGGAAGAAAAGCTGTTTAACAAGATCGGAGACACGATTAAGAATCTATTCGGCGATGATGTGATGATCGCGGGTATTTTGCCGGAAACCAAAACCGTTTTAGATCAGATGCATTTTGGGGGTGGAGAGTTTAAAAAATAAATAATCTTTCAACTTCAATATTTAACAATAAACCAACACATAGTGTTGGTTTATTGTTTTATTCCTTTTCTGTTCACAACTATTTTGTTTTGCTATAATAAAAATATCTTATTCAATAAAAATTTTTATGAAAGAATCTTTTTCAGGAAATCTAGTTGGTGGTGACATTAAAAAAGAAGAAGAAAAATATGATGATGCAATGACTCGTCGCAAGGCTTTAAAAATAATTGTTGGTGGGTTAGCTGCGTTAGCAACTGGAAAAATTTTTAATACTTTTGATGAACAAGACAAGGCGCTAGAACAAGAAAAGTTAAATGCAAAAGAAGAAAAGCCTGAAAATCAAGAGTCGGGAGAAGTCACCGTTCCTCAAATAAAAAACGTACCAGAAAGAAACGATGGCAAGCCCGGCGTTGGCGGTTATAACAAAGATCTAAAAATTTAAAATATGTTCCTAAGACCCCAATCTGAATTTCGCAAACACTATTTTTTAAACAAGTACGTCATCATTACTCCTGGACGCGCCAAGCGGCCGCGTGATGTGCAAGAGCAATCTGTCATCCATAATAATAGCTCTTGTGTTTTGTGCCCTGAAAAAATAGAAAAGAATCTGATCCTTGATTACATCGGCGGAAAAATCAATTGGGAAGTGATGGTTTTAAAAAATAAATATCCAGCCGTTACGCTTAATAACCCCAAGGCTTTCGGCCAGCAGGAAGTAATAATTGAAACGCCGGAACATGGCGTAGAAATGGCAGAATTTTCCGTAAAAAAAATTGAGCAGGTTTTGCACACTTATATAAAGCGAACTAAGGAAATCAGTGAAAATAAAAAAATCGACTATATTTTGATTTTTAAAAATAGCGGTTCAAAAGCCGGCGCCTCTTTGCACCATTCTCATTCTCAGGTTTTTGCCACCAAAATTTTACCCCCAGAAGTTTCTGACGAACTGACCCAGGCACAATACTACAAAGCCGCCAATGATGTTTGTCCTTATTGCAACATCATTAAAAAAGAAATGCGCTCCAAGAGAAAAATTTTTGAAAATTCAGAAATCGCCGTGTTAGCACCATACGCTAGTGAATACCATTACGAAGCTTGGATTTTTACTAAGCGACATTTGGACAACATCACCAAATTAAACGCCAAGGAAATCAAGTCGGTTGCCCAAGCACTTAAAAATATTTTGGGTAAGCTACACCGGATCGGTTTATCCTATAATTTTTCTGTATATCAAGTAATCTCCAACACCGACCAGCACTTTTACTTCAAAATCCAACCCCGAGACAGCATCTGGGCGGGAGTAGAAATGAATACCGGAATAATCGTCAACTCCGTCTCTCCGGAAGAAGCCGCCAAATTTTACAAAAAATAATTTATTTGTAATTTTAACCACCAATTAGCAAAAAATCCATCAATTTCCTCAATAAGCGCGTCAAAAACTTGACGCGCTTATTGCTTTTTGGTTAAATGAGCTTGGTTTTGTAAATATCTCAAAAAACCAGTATAATATATACACAAATTATGTTATCTATTTTAAATTTTTTATTTATAATTTTAAATTTTAAACATGCCTATTCCACAACTTAGCCACAGGCGGAAAACCGAGCCGGCCTGGGCTAATAATAAAAAATATTTTGTTGCCAATAAGCCGGGCGGCAACAACAAGGGAGACAAAAAAACTCCTTTCTATAAAAAATTTCTCAACCTTAAATTTTTAATGAAAACAGCTGGGGTGGGTTTGATCCTGCTATTACTTTTATTTATTCTCGCCTCCAGAGGCTTGCCGGATCCGAACAAGTTGATGGATCGCCAAGTAGCGCAAAGCACCAAAATTTATGATCGCACCGGCAAAACTGTTTTATATGAAATCGCCGGTGAGCAGAAACGTACTCTAGTCACCTTGAACGAGATTCCTGTGAATGTACGCAATGCGACGGTGGCAATCGAGGATAAAGATTTTTATAACCATGGCGCTTTCAGTCTTTGGGCTATTTTCCGAACCGTCGTAACTAATGTAGTGTTTGGCAAAAAAGCCGGCGGCTCGACTCTTACTCAACAATTTGTCAAAAATGCTATTTTAACTAATGAAAAAACCTACACCAGAAAAGCGAAAGAATTGATTTTGGCTTATCGCTTGGAACAAAAATTTTCCAAAGACGAGGTGTTGCAGTTGTATTTGAATGAAATCCCCTATGGCGCAACTGCCTATGGCGTGGAGGCTGCCAGCCAGCGCTTTTTCGGCAAAAGCGTCCGCGATGTTAATTTAGCCGAAGCTGCGATTTTGGCTTCAATTCCTCAAGCCCCCAGTCGTTACTCTCCTTATGGACCGAACAAGGACTTACTGATCAAAAGACAGCAATATGTCCTTGATCAAATGGCTGCTCAAGGGTACGTCACCACTGATGAAGCCGCAGAAGCTAAAAACACTGAACTAGTCTTCAAAAAACCTTCCGACCAAATGTTAGCACCCCATTTTGTGATGTATATCAAAGAAATTCTGGGAGAAAAATACGGTGAAAAAACTATTGAACAAGATGGTTTAAAAATCATCACTACTCTTGACCTAGAAAAACAAAAAATCGCCGAAGAGGTGGTTGCCGAAAAAACAACCAACAATGAAAAGAAGTATCAAGCCACTAACGCGGCCCTAGTTTCAATCGATCCCAAGACCGGGCAAATCTTGGCCATGGTCGGTTCAAAGAATTTTTATGATGAAAATATTGACGGCCAAGTAAATATCGCCACCAGCCCAAGACAGCCAGGCTCTTCCTTTAAACCGATGGTTTACGCCGCTTCATTCATCAAGGGCTTTACTCCGGAAACAATCCTATATGATGTAGTCACTAATTTTTCCACTGATGCCTCCAAAAAATATGAGCCGCACAATTATGATAATAATGAGCATGGACCGATTACTATACGTAAAGCGCTAGCAGGGTCACTAAACATCCCTGCGGTTAAGGCTATGTATTTAGCCGGCATTGATAATGTATTATCCCTGGCCAATAAACTTGGCTATACAACTTTAAAAGATAAAGATCGTTTCGGTTTGTCTTTAGTTTTAGGTGGCGGCGAAGTAAGCTTACTTGAACATGCTAATGCCTACACTGCTTTTGCTAACGAAGGTAGTATTCATCCGCTTTCTCCGATATTAAGAATAGAAGATCGTAATGGGAAAACCTTGGAAGAGTACGAGAAAAAAGAAGAAAAAGTTTTTGACCCACAAGTTACCAGACAAATCACCAGCATCTTATCAGACAACAATGCTCGTTCTTATGTTTTTGGTGCGCGGAACTTCCTAACTCTCAGTGACCGCCCGGTAGCCGCCAAAACCGGAACTACTAATGACTACAAAGACGCTTGGACGATGGGCTTCACCCCTTCAATTGTAACCGGTGTTTGGGTAGGTAATAGTAACAATGATTCAATGAAAAGGGGCGCCGACGGCAGTGTAGTGGCAGCGCCAATCTGGCATGATTATATGCAAAAGGTATTAAAAGACACTCCGGTTGAATCTTTTAAAGCACCTGAGCCGGTTTCAACCAACAAAGCCGTTCTAAATGGCACAGCAACCGGCACAGAAATGATTAAGATCGACAAAGCCTCAAACCTGTTGGCTACCGAGTATACTCCTGCCAGTTTTGTTATTGAAAAAAACTTCAGCCAACCGCACAGCATTCTTTATTATGTAAATAAAGACGACCCACGCGGGCCGGCACCAAAAAATCCAAGCGATGATCCACAGTTTAATTTATGGGAAGGCGCAGTAAATGTCTGGGCAAAAAAGAAAAATCTTTTGGCCACCACTACTCCACCAACTGAATCAGACAATCTGCATAAACCGGAAAATAATCCTATCTTTACTATCGACCAGCCGGCCAACAATCAGATAATTATCGATCCGACACTAACCGTAAGAATATCTGCTTCTGCACCAAGAGGGGTCGGGCGAGCAGAATATTACATTGATAACAATCTGATCGCCAGCGTCAGCACCTATCCATTTGCTTTGGAAAAAAATATCAGCTTTTTACCGAACGGCTATCATGATTTATTGGTAAAAGTTTATGACGATATCGATAACAGCTCCGAACAAAAAATCAGCATCAATTTAAACCTCAGCGAGTCTGCTCAAAACACCCCGCCCACCATTTCTTGGCTCGAACCAGAAACCAACTCAACTATCAGCATTAAAAACTTTCCTTACCAATTTAAATTTGCCACTACCAACACTGAGAACATCTCCAAAATTAATCTCTACTACAAAACCTCTGACAAAAATGTCTTGATTTCCAACTTCGCCCCCACCAGCCTTGAGTTCACCCTCTACAACTGGCAATCCCCACCGCCTCCCGGCAACTACACCGTTTTTGCCGAGGCAAAAAGTTGGAGCGGAGAAATAATTAAAAGTGAAGAAAGAAATATTACTATTCAATAGTTTTTTAAAACCCTAGTCAAATACTAGGGTTTTTGTTTAAATTTTTTATCACTAATAATTATGTGCTGTAAGGATTTATCGTGTTTAATATCTCAAGTGTTTTTTGACATATAACAACACAGTTTTCAGCCCATTCTTTAAAATTCAATTCTTTTTCTTTAAAAATTATCATTCCTCCGGTTATTTCAATTTCGTCATAATTAAGCTTGTTAATGTTTAAAAATTGTCCACCCCCCGAAAAAGTACAATTAGAAATTTTAGTTCCTTTGGCAAAAACTCCAATTCCCTTTACTTCCATATTTCCATCTCCATGAATAATAACAGGGTCTATCATATTACTAAAAAGGTCTATTTCCAAATTTCGTTGTTTTTCTGTATTAAATTCTCCTGGCCATTCATGCTTAACCTTACCTTTTATATAAGAAATTGCACAATCATGTTCTTTGTTAAAATCATAAAAAGTACTTAAAAATTGCACCACCACCCCCAAATGAAAAACTTCTTGCTTCTTATTATTCGAAAAACTACTAATTCTTTTAATATACTCTTTTTTGTCTTCGGTTATCCTCGGCCTTGGAAAATAATCACCAACTTCTTTTCTTAAAACTGCAGGGAAGTTTGTGTATAAATAATCAAGGAAACTTATTATTTCTGCTTGAAAATTTTTTGCAATAACCAACTTTTCTTCTTTCAGTAAAGCATTATTAAAACTATCTTTTATTTTTATAGCTTCTTTTAAAGAAACTTCCAGAAACTTCAACAATTCATCTTTATTTAATCGTGGCATAAAAACAAGAGTTAATAATAACTCTACTGTTTAATCGGCATGATAATATACAAATAACTATCATCTTTTTCTGCACGGATTATACATGGGGTGTTGTTATCTACTATCTCGATTTTTATTACATCGCCATCTATATTACTGAGTCCATCTAATAAATATCGATAATTTACCACCGCACCATTATCTTCGCCGATAATTTCCGCATCCACACCGGTTATATTTTCGCCGGCCATGCCCGAGGCAGAAGAGATCATCATTTGTCTTGTCTCTTTAGGAAAGTCCAGATTTATATCATTTATGCCGGTTTTGGAGAATAGCGAGGATGCCTTCACAGCCTTCACCAGTTGATTTGTTTCCACAATGGCTACCGTCTTACTCACTGTAGGAATAATCTGCCTGTAGTCCGGGTATTGGCCTTCAATCAGGCGTGAGATCAGCTCGGTGGTGCCATAAACAAACAACACCTGATTTTCAGATAAATATATTTCCAATATATTGCTTTCATCAGCCAAATTTTCCTTGGAGCCGGATAAAACTCGATAAATTTCCTGCACGGTTTTTGCAGGAATGATAAATTTCTTATTTCTTTGCTCTTCAGATAACTCATTGGTGATCTGAATTTTTTTCTCCGTCAAGCGATAACTATCAGTTGCCGCTAAAGTTAGTTCGTTTTCATTAAAAGAAAACAGCACTCCCGATAATTCAATCCTGGTTTCATTGGTTGAGGCCGCAAACACTACTTGGGAAACTGCTTTTTTAAATGCGCTTGCATCAACTCGGCAAACGCCAGTTCGATCAATACCAGGAATTAAAGGATAGTCTTCTGCAGACTGGCCTTTGATCTTAGTTTTAAAATTTTCACAATCCACAATTATCTTGTCATCCTTGTGTTCGATCTCTACTTTTTTATTTGGTAACAGACTAATATAATCCGAAAGTATTTTTGAATCCACTGTATAGCTTCCATCTCGATCCACCTTCCCTCGTATCACACTACTAATTCCGATTTCTAAATTGGTTGAGGTGAATTTTATATTACCTTCTTTTGCCTCAATCATTACATTATTTAAAATTGGTAGATTCTGATTCTTACCAGCTACGTGCCCGACTATAAATAATCCATGCTTTAAGTTTTCCTCAAGACTTGAAAATTTCATATAATCTCTTTATGTATTTAAATATATATAAATATAATTAAAAGTAATAATAAGCCTGTTAATAAATATTTAATGAAAGCGTTTTGTTTTTAATATTTGCTAAAATTTTACCAATTAACACCTTAATAACTTATTAACAACTCTCTTAATAATTTTTAATAACTGATCCTTTTTTTGGGGAAATTTTTTAATTATAATTTCATTAACAGTTTAACCCACCCATCATTAATAACTTATTAAGAGGTTATTAACTGTTGTTGTAGATAATCTGTTTGATTGATTCGATGTCTTGGCGCAGCTTTTCATTCTCTTCCACCTCACGAGTTATCTTGCTGTGCGCGTGCATGGCGGTGGTATGGTCTCTCCCCCCTAACTCTTGGCCGATGGTTGGATAGGAAGCATTAATTTCTGTTCGTAATAAGAACATGGTAATCTGGCGAGGTGCAACTAACTCTTTTTTCCTGCTTTGTCCAGTGATGTCGCGCAGATTAATATCATAAAAGCGAGAAACTGCATCAATAATAGTTTTAGCAGAGGTTGATTTCTGTTGGAAGTTGGTTAAAATACCGGCCAAAATGCTTTTGGCGGTTTCTAGTGATGGTTTTTGATTGTTAAATTCATGAAAGGCGACCAGGCGGTTTAAGGCACCTTCTAATTCCCTGATATTATTTTGTACATTAGAGGCGATGTAAAGCAAAACGTCCCGTTCCACCGGATAATTTTTTTCTTTACATTTCTTTTCTAAAATTGCTAAACGAGTTTCTATGTCGGGTTGGCCAACATCTGCGATCATTCCCCACTCAAAGCGGGAAAGCAATCTTTTTTCTAGGGCTGGAATTGATTTTGGCGGACGGTCAGAAGTCAAGACAATCTGTTTGTTGGTTTGGTGTAATTCATTAAAGGTATGAAAAAACTCTTCTTGAGTGCCGTCTTTGCCAGCCATAAACTGAACATCGTCAACTAATAACAGGTCAACATTACGGTACCTATCTTTAAAATCTTTGGCCTGCCCGCTTCTTACCGCCTGGATGTAGTCATTGGTAAATTTTTCTGAAGAAACATAAAGAATTTTATCAGTTTTTTTGGCTAACATATGACCGATGGCCTGGATCAAGTGAGTTTTTCCTAACCCAACCCCGCCATAAATAAATAAAGGATTATAAGCCTGTCCTGGATTTGCAGCCACTGCCTGACAAGCAGCATGAGCCAGTTCATTGCCTTTGCCAACGATGAAATTATCAAAAGTACAGCGTCCGTTCAAGCCGAAACGGTTCATCGGCAAAGGCTCGGCAGCCGGCTCCTCATTTTGACTTTGCGGTTTGATTTTTTTTAATAAATCTCCGACGGGATTAGTTTTTTTGGTTTCAACCTTGTAAATAATTTCCTTAAGCTTTTTATTTAGAACGCTTTCTAGGGCGGTAGTAATCTCTTTATGATACTTTTTTTCCAACCAAGCCTTGGTAAAGCTGTTCGGTACGCAGATTATGACTTTGTCATCTTCAAAGGAGGAAATAAAAGTGTCTTTAAACCAAGTGGTGAAGTTTGCTCGCGATAAACTGAGCTCAATTTCGCCAAGGGCGGCCTGCCAAAGCTGTTCATTATTCATAATTATGAGTGTTTAGGTTGGTAATTAAAATAGTGTATTACAAATTTTGTGATATGGCAAAAGTATATCAACAAACCACCAAGAATAAAAGAGAAAGAAGTGTTAATAAACTGTTAATATAAAGTGGAAAAGTGATAGAAATTCGTGCTTATTTTAGCGTTGACTAATACGAAAAAAAATGTTAAGATTTCAATTGCATTTAACCAAATATTAATTTATACAATAAAAGGAAAAGTATATGCCAAAGAGAACGTATCAGCCTAACAAGAAACGGGCTAAAAAGAAGCATGGGTTCATGTTGAGAATGAGCACAAAGAACGGCAGAAACGTAATTAAAAGCCGTCGCAATAAGGGCAGAAAAAGACTGACAAAATAAGCTTATGTTAGCTAAAGCTAATCGATTAACCAAGAAAAAGGATTTTGAAAAGACATTTAAACAGGGCGGTTCCAGTTATGGCAAACTACTTGGCATAAAAGCCGTTAAAAATGATCTGGAGAGTAATCGTTTCGGTTTGATAATTAGCAATAAAGTTAGTAAAAAAGCGGTAGAAAGAAACAAAATCAGGCGACAGATCAGGGAAATTTTAAAAGAACAGCTAGCGCAGCTTAAGCCTGGATTTGACCTAATAATAGTCACTTTACCTGAAATACTCAACAAGGATAGCCAAGAAATCAAGCAAAACATCCTCTACAATTTTAAAAGACTAAGACTTTATAAATAATAACTTATCTTAGCCAATGATTAAATATTACGTAAGTTTTTTCATCATAGGATTGATCAAGTTTTATCAAAAAACCCTGTCTTTCGACCATGGACCGCTAAAGCTGTTTTATCCCCATGGTTTTTGTCGTTTTTCCCCTACCTGCTCAGAATATGCAATCAGCGCAATTGAAAAAAAGGGAGTGTTTAAAGGCACGTATCTGGCTGCTTGGCGGATTTTAAGGTGTAATCCTTGGAACAAAGGCGGCTGGGATCCTGTTAAATAATTTAATTTCTCATAAATGCTATATCTATTTCATGTTGTTTTCTATCAGCCGATCTTTAATTTGCTGATTTTTTTGTACAATATAATTCCCGGCCATGACCTGGCTTTCGCAATCATCATCTTAACGATTATAATCAAGCTGATTTTATTGCCGCTGTCCAAGCAGTCAATCAAGTCACAAAAAGCTTTGCAAGAATTACAGCCGAAGATTGAAGAATTAAAAAAACAGCATGGCAGTAATAAAGAAGAAATGGCCAGGGCAACCATGGCGCTTTATAAAGAGAATAAAGTAAATCCGTTTTCTTCTTGCCTTCCATTGCTATTACAACTCCCCTTCTTCTTCGCCGTCTTTCAAGTATTCAGAGATTTTAATATTGCCGGTAATATTGAAAAAAATATTTATTCTTTTGTGGCTAAGCCGGAAGCAGTAAATGTGATGGGGTTCTTTAATACTATGGATTTAGCCAAACCAAGTATCCCCTTGGCCGTACTCGCTGGACTTGCCCAATTCTGGCAAGCCAAGATGATGATGACCAAACAGCCAACACCACCGATCACCTCAGACTCAAAAGACGAGAACATCACCGCCATCATGAACAAGCAGATGCTCTACATGATGCCCGCCCTAACCGTCTTCATCGGTATCACCATGCCAGGAGGCCTTTCTCTCTACTGGCTAACCATTACTCTATTAACCGCCCTACAACAACTATACGTCTTCAGACACAAGAACAAAGAAGAGAACAAGATTGAGGTGATTAAATAATTTCAAAAGAGTTTAAATAAACAACACCAGCCATTTGGCTGGTGTTGTTGTTTTTATCTGTCATCTTCTCTTCCATCTGTCATCCTCGCGAATGCGGGGATCCAGTAGTAGACACGTCTAAAGATCTTTAATCTCTACTCTAGTAACGACCGAGGTGTGTTAAATTTTTCTGGATTCCGGACTTTCCCCCGGATCGAGTCCGGGGTCCATCCGGAATGACACAGAGGCTTTTAACAAAACCTGTCATCCTGAACTCGCTTGTCCGCGAAGCTTTTAGCGACGGTGGGTTTCAAGATTAGGTGGATTACAAATATAACTTTTACTTTTTATAATATTTTATCAATACATAAACAATCAAGCCGACAATTACACCAACCACACACCCGGCCAACAGTCCAAAGACACCGCAAGACTCATATCCTCGTAGCCCGGAGAAGTTACAGCAAAAACAATCACAGCCTTTTCCAACAACATCACAATTGTTGCCGCCGTATATTGAAAATTTTAACATCCCGCCAATTGCAAAGATTGTGGTTAACAGTAAAGTTGATAATGTTAAGTAAAAGCGTTTCATGTGTAAATTCTAGAATAGTTCTAGTTAAAATTTTATTTCGTCCAACGTTACATGTGAAGTTCGTTTGAAACATAGTGAAAAAGAATTTGGGTGGAGGCTTTCGGAGAAAACCGTAACCGCATATAGTTGTTGTGGGGCAGTTTGCTTTTTCTTTTCATTCTCAGCAGAGGAATAGCGCTTCTGTAATGAATAAATTGAATTTCATCTTGGGCTCAGGGCAGAGGGAATTAAAGGGGTGAATAATCCGAACCCAAGACTCCTTTTTTGGAGTTATTATTTTATTTTATAACTAGTTTATCAGTTTCAGGATAATAAGTATAAGTTTCTATTTTATTGCCGTTTAGTAATTCGTATTCTAAACTTTTTGTGTCAGGATTATATCCTAAGCATTTGTTGACCCTTTTTCCTTGCATTAGGTCTCTGGTTGCTTTGCCGGTTTTAGTTGAAAATACAGCAACATTACCATCTGCCATGCCAGGCTCGTTGCAAGTGTAGTAATATTTTTCATCGGCAGTAAATTCTGCACTATCCAGCACACTGGCAAAGTTGGTTAGTATTTTATTGTTTAAGATATCATAAACATTTATAGATCCGCCCCAGCTCACTATTTCATATGTTAAAAAATTACCCTTAGGTGAAAATTTTAAATTATTAAATTTCGAATATGGGTCGCCTACGTGGACTAGTTTTTGAGGAACAAGTTTGTCTGCAATAATTTTTTGACCGGCCTTTTCTACAACTACAAATTCTGAGCCGTTATCCCACTCAATATAAGCTTTTGATTTAGCATCAAAGGTGACCAAGCCATGGGTTTCGTGTAAAAGGAGCTTTGAGCTGTTAGTTTTTAACTTTCCATTTATTACAGTCATTTCAACTTGATATAATTCTTTTTTTGAGGTTACTTCATCAGCAATTTTTACTTTAAAATTGAATTGATTATCACCTACTATTTTTATCGTAGGTATATGCGTAAGTCTCATTTTTGTACCGTGCTTTATAAGTTTTTAAATCCATTGTAGGATTAAACTTCATCGCGTAAGCCTCGTCGGTTCCAAGGATAGAATAGTATTTCTCTATTAGTTGTTTATTATCTAAGTCTTGTTTATTTTCTAAAGTCTTTGTTTTACTAGTGTCGTTATTGTTTTTTTGTGTTGTTGGCTGGGCTGATGATGATAAATCATTAATCGTAGATTTTTCTTTAGTCTTGTTTGAATTTTGATTGGTTAGTGCACAGCCAGACAAAAAAATGATCAATATAATTAACAAGAAAATGTGTTTGCGCATATTTATGTGTATTAAAAATTAATAAAGATTATTCCATATACCCCTGATAAATAAAATAATTTAATTTATTCATTACAGAAATGCGACCGCCGATAGGCGTAAAGAAAAAGCAAATTTCACATAACGTTTTCGAGTATGAGAAGTTCTGTTGAAGTGAAACGAAACAGAATTTGGGTCAAAAATATTTTACGTTCATATACCTAATTACTAAAAGGTAGAA
>Ga0209319_1001759_pt1 | contig 15843 bp, 15 predicted proteins | sample RifGroE2_FD_184000 | JGI IMG/M metagenome (GOLD analysis project Ga0209319, IMG submission 184000) | Groundwater microbial communities from Rifle, Colorado - Groundwater E2 (SPAdes) (version 2) | ecosystem: Environmental > Aquatic > Deep subsurface > Groundwater | place: Rifle, Colorado, United...
TGGGCAAATCTCTTTTTTATTATATTTTTGCTCAACATTATTTTTTTTGAAAGAATGATACCTATTTATTGATTACCAATCACATGGTATCGTTCTTTCTTTTCAACAATCGACTTTTGACAACTTCATTTATTAAATTCTATTTTTCCCCAATTAAAATTTAAAACAAAAAATTATGGCATATCACATTACTTCTAATTGCGTAGCATGCGGCGATTGCGTTTATCTGTTCCAGTGCCCTGTCGGAGCAATAATCGAAGACGAGATTTATAGAATCGAAGCTACTTTGTGTACTGATTGTGGCAGTTGTATTGATGTTTGTCTGGTTGATGCAATAAAACCCGGAGATAATTCGCTGATTGCATAAACTTTAGCCCTGATTCCGGAGACAATGCTTTTTATATCCGGTTATTGCAACTATTTGGTATCGTTTTTGTCCATTGGAATGAAATCAAATTGTTGAAGCCATGAAACTCTATTCGATCATACTTATTTCTATTTTTCTCCATATTGTCTCCTCTTCGTTTGGTTTTTCTTTTGAATCTTTTTCGGCACAGAATATACCGGCAAGTAATATTATAGAGGAAGAGAAATCAATTTCTGTAAAAAAGGTATACCCCAACCCGGTAAAAAATAAACTCACTATTGAGATTTCGGTTAAAACAGAAGGAGAACTGGTCATAAAAATATATGATATTCTCGGGAATGAAATTATTAAAAAGAATCTGTTCGTTAATAAATTGGGATTGAATACAATAAATTTCGACTTGTCTTATTTGCGCTCGGGAATTTATATTCTGAAAGCAGTAAAAGAAACAGATGCCGTTTCGGTACGCATTAAAAAACAGTGACTAAAAAATAACATCGGTGATTTTTGGGCTTGCCGCGTCAGGTGAAAAGTAAATTGTGTTATTTTTGCCTTGAAACACATTACTAATTTAAATTCAAAACTTTTTAATCATGTACCTAAAAACTAGATTGAGCAAGATTTCTGCTCTGTTTTTCCTTACTTTCTTTGCATTTGTTTTTTCTGCTGTTTCTTCGGATAAAGCTGCCAAAAAAGAAATTGGCATTCAGTTGTATTCGGTTCGCGAAGCTATGAAAACAGATGTGACCGGCACCATCGAAAAATTAGGAGCCATGGGTTACAAAACCGTTGAAACTGCTGGTTATTCCGATGGAAAACTGTATGGTATGGAACCCATCGCCTTCAAAGCATTGGTTGAAAAAAACGGTATGAAAGTTATTTCCGCACACTGCGGTGGACCAGTTCCTTCGAAAGAAAACTGGAATGAAGCAATGACTTGGTGGGATAAATGTATTGATGCCAATAAAGCTGCCGGCGTTAGTTACATCGTACAACCATCGATGAACAAAATTGCGTATGAAAGTTTGGCCGGATTAAAACTGTATTGCGATTTATTTAATGCAGTTGGTGAAAAATGTGCTGCCAAAGGTATCAAATTCGGATATCACAACCATTCCGGAGAATTTAAAGAACTGGAAGGCCAGGTTATTTACGATTTCATGCTAAAGAATACTAACCCTAAAAAAGTTTTCTTCCAGATTGACCTGTATTGGATTGCCGAAGGCGGAAAAAATGCAGTGGATTATTTCAATACATATCCGGGGCGTTTTACTTTATACCATGTGAAAGATGAAAAAGAACTGGGAGAAAGCGGTAAAATGAATTTCGAACCTGCTTTTAAAATGGCAAAAAAAGCCGGAATGAAACATTATATCGTTGAAGTTGAACGATACAATTTCGATCCGATTGTGAGCGTTCAGAAAAGCTTTGATTACTTGATGAATGCCAAGTATGCAAAATAATTTTTTGATTTTTTGAAAAAGAGGTTGCTTTTGTTGAAAAGAGCAGCCTCTTTTTTTACAGAATATTTGTTTTTTTCTGAAGAAATATCTTTAATTCGCCGGAAACAGAAGAACTTAATTTTTCCCAAACCTGTTGATGGTAGGCATTAATCCATTGAATTTCGTCGACTAACAATAGTTCTATTGCAATCATTCTTGTGTCGATTGGGAAGAGGGTGAGTGTTTCGAATCCCAGAAATTTGCTGTATGCAGTGGTTTGCTTTTCCACGCAAACCATCATGTTTTCGGTACGGATACCGTACTCACCTTCCCTGTACAAACCCGGTTCATTCGACAGTACCATGCCTTCTTTTATCGTCTGATCGTTCAAGTCCGGGCGAATGCTCACCGGCCCTTCATGCACGTTCAGGAAAAAACCAACTCCGTGGCTGGTTCCGTGTCCGTAATTCAAACCATTTTCCCAAAGCGCTTTTCGGGCCAAAATATCAAGGTGGCAACCGCGGGTATGTTCAGGAAAAATTGCTTTCGAAAGGGCGATCACTCCTTTTAGCGTCAGTGTGAAATCACTTTTTTGCTGATCGGTTGGTATTCCCAAAGCAATAGTTCGGGTGATGTCAGTGGTACCGTCCAAATAATGTCCCCCCGAGTCGAAAAGCAGGATGCCGCTTTTCTCAATTTCCAGCGCATTGCCTTCTGCAACATGCAAATGAACCACTGCCCCGTGTTCCCGGTAACCAATAATCGGGTAAAAGCTGTCGCCTTTAAATTTTGGTTGTTTTTGCCTGAACTGATTCAGCTTCAGAACCAAATCGTATTCCGTAATTTTTTCCTTGCCAACTGCATTTTCGAGCCAGTGCCAGAATTCGAGCAGGGCAACGCCGTCTTTTTTCATCGCATGGCGGATATTGGCAATTTCAGTAGTGTTTTTTTGCGCTTTCAGAAGGCAGGGCATGGAAAGCCCTTCGATAATTTTGCAGGATGCCGGAATGGATGTAACAATGGCGCAATTTGTTTTGTCGGGATCGATGTATATTTTTTCTGATATTTTTATTTCTTTCAAAAAACTGAATATTAACGGGTACTCCCGAAGCTGAATGCCTTCGTTCTGAAGTTTGTTTTTTAAGTCGTCGGGAATTTTTTTCAGATCAACGAACAGGATTGCCTGTTGTTTTCCGATCAATGCATAGCTTAAAAATACAGGATTGAATTCGATGTCGTTTTCACGGAGATTGAAAGTCCATGCAATATCATCAAGTGCGGTTAGAATATGCCAATCGGCGCCTTTTTCGGACATTCCGACCCGAATCCGGTTAATTTTTTCCACCCGGCTTTCCCCTGTGTATTTGAGTTCATGTTCAAAAATTGCGGCTTTGGGGGAGGCTGGCCGATTGTCCCATATTTCATTCAACAGATCGCCTGTATCAACCAATTCAGTTCCGGTTTGGGAAAACTGTGTCAACATATTTTGATACAAACTGAAGGGGAAACATTCGGAATTGAACCCTACCTTTGAACCAGCCGGAATCCTTGGAATCAGCCATCCGGGAACGTCGGGTGTTTCAGGCAGACGGGCTTTTAACATTTGGATTCCTGACCCTTTTAGCTCATTTTCAGCCTGAATAAAATATCGGGAATCAGTCCAAAGAACAGCCTCGTTGAGCGTGATTGCCAGCCATCCGTACGAACCGGTAAAACCGCTGATAAATGCACGGGTATGCCACCGCTCGGGCAAATATTCACTTATATGCGGATCGGAGCCATGGATGTAAAAAGCCTGAACTCCTTTTCCAACCATACACTTCCTCAGTCTCTCAAGCCTGCTTTTTATCATTTTTTCTGAATTGAATAACCTCGTGTACAATATTCTTCATCGAAACAGAAGGCAGCTCCTCCATGTTCAATTCTTCCGGATAAATATATTCGATTGCCGAAATATCGTCCATCGGGGTAATCTCAGAAATCTTATCAATTTCGGTTAAAAATGCAAGGTCAGTAGTAAATACGGAAAGCCCGGAATATTTGTATTCGTTGGGAAACGAGCAGAAATATTTCAATGAAATTACCTCTACTCCGAGTTCCTCTTTTAGTTCTCTTTTCACTGCCCGCTCTGCCGATTCCATCGGATCGACAAAACCGCCGGGAAGATCCAGTTTTCCTTTGTCGGGGTCCACCGCACGGCGGGTAAAAAGCATTTTTCCTTCCGCATTAAAAATAAGTGCAGCAACTGCCGCCGCCGAATTTACATAAAACTCGAAGCTGCAATTGCTGCACCGAAACGACCTTGGCCCGGTAATTTTAAATTCAGGAGAACCGCATTTCGGGCAGAATTTAAATACACGGGAAGGATGTGTTTCGGAATACATGACTATTTGTTTGAAATAATTTCCTGTGATTTCAGCCAGTTGATAAACAAACCGGGCCATTCATTTACCGGAAGTCCTGTTTTTTTCATGCCGAACCCGTGGCCCCCTTTGCTGTAAATATGCATTTCGGCCGGAACCCCGTATTTTTTCATTGCCAGGTACATTTCAATTGAATTGCGTGGAGGAACAGCTTTGTCGTCGTCGGCAAGGATGAAAAAAGTTGGAGGCGTATCCGCAGTAACCTGTCGTTCGTTCGAATATTTTTCCACCAGTTCCCATTTGTTATTTTCTCCGAGAAGATTTTTGCGCGAACCTATGTGTGTCCATTCTTCGTTAAACGTTACCACCGGGTAAAGCAGCAGCATAAAATCGGGGCGGCAACTCAACTTTGCAAGCGGGTCGATGGATTGCGGATTACCTGCATCGAAATGAGTACCGGCAGTGGAAGCAAGATGCCCGCCAGCCGATGATCCGGCGATGCCGATTTTTGCAGGATTGATGTTCCATTCGGCAGCTTTGCTGCGCACCAGGCGGATGGCCTGCTGGGTGTCCATCAACGGAATTTTGTGATTTCCGTAGGGAAGCCTGTATTTCAGCACAATTCCTGCAATCCCGTTTTCTTTCAGAAATTCGGCAATCTGGTAGCCTTCGTGCTCGATGGCTTCAATCCAGTAACCTCCGCCCGGACAAATGACCACGGCAGCGCCTGCATTTTTTTCTTTTTCGGGAAGATAAACGTAAATTTCTGCTTCCGAAATATTCTCAATACGCTGGATACCATCGACCCACGAACGTTCTTTTCCCGGAGGATTGTTTTTTTCGGGCGCCCCGTCGGGCCATACTTTCAGGCTAAAATCCTGTGCTGATAAACTGCTCATGAGGATTAGAAAAAACAGATTAATAAATAACGTTTTCATCATTGGTTGATTTTTGCCTTTCAACAACAATTTGGGAGAAAGGACGGTTTATGTTTTGGTAATCGTTTGTTATTTCGTTTTTTGTCCCACAAAGTAATGTTCTTTTTCGCTGAAAAGAATATTAAACGTAGTAAGTGAACCGTACGCACGGGTAATATATTGCTGAAGATCAACTTTTTCGTCGTCGGTTAGCTTCTCGTTACTGTTGATATTTTGTTCCAAAACGCGAAGCCGGTCGCGTACCATCACGATCTTGTGAAAAAATGTTTCAATCGGGATTTCTTTTGACTGAAGATTGGGGTTAGCCGGTTGCAGAAGCATTGTGCCGCCGTTCCATTTTTCGCCCATTGGCACTACTTCCTGAAGCATGGAATGCTTGTCGAGCACATATTCCAGTACTTTCTCAATTTCTTTCAGGGTCAGTGAATTTTTTGGAGCGCTGGCCGCTTCTTCCAGTACTTCGAGGTCAGGATTGCTCTTTGTCATTTCAATTTTACCGCCCTTTTCAAAGAAAATTTCATAGCTGGTAATTTTGTCTTTGCTGATGATTCCTTCGCCGTAGCGTGGGTGTTCTACACGGGTTCCGATACTTAATTCAGTCATGGTTCATTTATTTTAATCGAAGCATAAAAGTAAAAAATCTGACCAATGTAAAAAATGGATAGTTAACGAATCTTTATTCAGTAAAAAATACTCTTTAAAATAAGAAAAAAACTGATTTGATTGTTTGATGAAGGAGGCAGAAGTGTGTCATTGTATCTTAATTTATCTTATTTTTGAAATTCAGGCATAAAAATTCAAGATGAGGGCTGTTGTTGTTTGGGGAATTATAGGGTTGTTGTGTTTGGGCAAGGAGAGTTTGTTTGCACAAATTTCGCGGGGAGGGCTGCCTGTTGATATCATTTCTCAGAAGAAAGTCGGAAGGGAACACGTGTGGTATAAAACGCCTGTTTCGGCTATTGGCATCCAGCTAAAAAGTGCGGATAAAGATCAGGATAATGAGGTAGCACACAAACCCTTAAAATGTGCATTTCCGTTTTCCATTTCGTTGTCACCATCCAATTCAGGAGAGTGGAAGATTCAGAACAATTATAGAATATGGATGTTGGGAATTGAATCAGAAGGTGCATTATCTATTGGTTTGGGATTCGGAAAATACAAACTTCCCCCGGGAGCAAAATTGTATGTTTTTAATGAAAACAGGACGGATATTATTGGAGCATTCACGGAATTTAATAATAAAGATTTCGGGAAATTCACTACTATGCCGGTACATGGAGATAAAATTTTCGTTCAGTATGAAGAATTGATTGATTCCGAATTTGAAGGAGAATTGGAAATTTCCAGAATATCGCATGTTTATGTGGACCTAAAATCAGTTGATCCCAGAAGGCCGTTAGACCTGTCTGGTTCATGCAATATTAATGTCAATTGTGAAATTGCGGAAGAATATTCCAATGTAAAAAACAGTATATGCCGGATTTATATTCCAAAGCCAAAGGAAGATGAAGTATGTACCGGTATGTTAATTAACAACACTGCCAACAATGGAAAACCGTATGTGATAACGGCTGCTCATTGCATTGAAAACAGTACTCAGGCGCAGGAATCATTATTTCTTTTTAATTACGAGTCGCCTTACTGTGGCTCTGTTGACGGCGATAATACTCATTCGCTGGAAGGAAGTTCTTTGAAGGCAAGGTACGATAGTCTTGATTTTTCGTTGGTTGAATTATCAGTGGCGCCGCCTGATTATTTCCGTCCGTATTATGCAGGATGGGATGTTTCGGGAGATGCGCCTTCCCGTTCTTTTGCCATACATCATCCGCAGGGCGATATAAAAAAGATCGCTGTCGACGAAAATCAACCGACAACTGCTACTTATAACAGGGATTATATCAGTTCTTCATTCTGGAAAATTTCGAGATGGGAATACGGAGTAACAGAAGCTGGTTCTTCAGGAGGACCGCTTTTCGACAATACATTGAGGGTGATTGGTACGCTTACCGGCGGGATTGCTACTTGTAGTAACCCGGTAAGTGATTATTACGAAAAACTAAGCAAATCGTGGAACTTCAAAAGAACATCCGATAAGCAATTGAAATACTGGCTCGACCCGGCCAATACCGACGAGAAAAAAATCAACGGCTACGAACCGTATTCAGGCGAATTAAAATGCGGGGCATTTACCAATTTTACCTTTACGGATACAACACAATTGAAACGAATTACCGAGACTATACCTTCCAATGGGTATTTGACAGGCACCAACAAGTCCGGTTATACTGAATTTGCTGAAAAATTTTCAGGATTGAAAAACGGCAATCTGCATGGTGTTTCGATTGGGATTGCCAAAAAATATATTGCAAATGCAACCCGCGATGTGATTATTGGCATCAAGGTATACGACGGGTACGATCTTCCGCAAAATCTCCTGCATTCACAAAGTTTTGTATTGAACCAACTCGCTGCCGGGGCAATGAATTACCTGGCTTTTAGTCAGCAGGTGAGTACCGTCGGTAATTTTTTTGTTTCCTGCTCCGTCACTCTGTTGAACCCGGGCGACACACTGGCTCTGTATCAGGCAAAACGCACAACTGCCGACAATTCGTTTTTCATGAAAACCACCCAAGGCTGGACGGATTACAAGACCATAACCGGTAGTCTAAGTGGTTCTGCTCTGCTAATGGAGCTTATAGCCTGTAATATCGATAAAAGCTTTTATTCACCAATACTGAAAAGTGGAACAAATGAAATTGTTGTATTTCCGAATCCGTTTTCCAGTGGTGGAAAACTGACGGTACAATTACCCGGAAAAATCAGAAACTCAACAGATATCAATATTTACAATCTTTTGGGACAGGAAATTCCTTTTCAGATTATTTCAGAAAATACAACCAATGTGCAGTTACAACTGAGGGATGCGCGTATGGGAATTTACTTGCTACAAATTGAATCAGACAAGAAAAAATATACTGCAAAAATCTCTGTTGTCCCCTAGGGTGCGGAAGTTTTTAACTTCCGGTTTCGATGCGGGGCTTGGGCTTTCCGTTCCGGGGTTCATCTGTTCTGCTCACGCCATTTAATTGTGGCTAAAAGCCGCAACACCCGAAAATAAGCTGTGAGTAATTTCTTAGATTTATTAGCTTTGTGGCATGAAGCTGAAATACATTTTTATAGCTTTTTTATTCTTTTCCTGCGTGGGCAAAAAGGTTCATGAAAAGCACGTTACATCCAATCAGTTTGCCAAAGGTTTTCATATTGAAAAAAATGGTAAAATCAGCCGTGTCGATGTTTTTAATCCATGGGAAAACGCCAGCGGCTTCCGGTATTCGTATTGGCTGGTGCCCAAAAACATGAATATTCCTGACTCACTGGCAGCAGAACGTATTATCCGCACCCCGGCAGAACGGGTCATCTGCCTTTCGACAACACATATCGGTTTTTTGCAAAAATTAGGACTGGAAGACCGGATTGTAGGCGTATCGGGTAAGCAATATATTTCCAACGAAAAAATACGGGCCAATATCGAAGCGGGGAAAGTTCATGATGTGGGGTACGATCAGAACCTGAACTACGAGCTGATTTTGAATTTGAAACCTGATCTGGTGATGGCTTACGGGGTTGATTCTGAAATTGCTTCGTATCTTTCAAAATTGAAAGACCTCAATATCCCCGTGGTTATCAATGCCGAATATTTGGAGGAAACCCCGCTGGGTCGCGCTGAATGGCTGAACTTTGTGGCCGCATTTTTCAACCGGGAAGAAGACGCTGAACGCATTTTTTCTGAAACGGTTGGAACCTATCAGCAATTGAAGCAGAAAGCTCTGACTGCGACTGAAAGACCGGTTGTGATTACCGGCATACCATACAAGGAAAACTGGTGGGTTCCGGGTGGAAAATCGTACATGGCAAATCTGATTGCCGATGCCGGGGGCCATTATTTGTGGGGAGAAAATGACCAGCGCGAAAGTTATGTCCTTTCGCCCGAAAATGTGATTTCGCAATCGGTGGCTGCCGATATCTGGATCAATTGCGGATACTCGGAAAGCCTGAAAAGCATAACTGATCTTGATGAACGCTTTAAAATAATCAAACCGTTGCGCGAAAAAATGGTTTTCAACGATAACAAACGCCTGCAATCCAACGGTGGAAACGATGTGTGGGAAACCGGCGTTGCCAATCCTGAAGTCATTTTAAAAGATTTAATCCAGGTTTTTCATCCCGGGATTTTGAAAGAAGCATCTTCTCTCTACTATTATCAAAAATTACCCGAATGAACGCTCCCCTGAAACTGAAGAATACAAGTCTCTTCCTGCTCCTTTTTCTGGTTGCGGTAGTCTTTTTTGTACTCGATGTTTTCGTGGGTTCACTGTCCATTCCGTTTAAGCAGGTATTCTCTGTTTTGCTCGGCATTTCCGATGCTTCTGAAGAAATAAAAACTATTGTGCTTGATTTTCGCCTTCCCAAAGCACTGACAGCGGTGACCGCAGGAATTGCCTTGTCGGTAAGTGGGTTGCAGATGCAGACCATTTTCCGGAATCCGCTGGCAGGCCCGGATGTATTGGGGATCAGCGCGGGAGCAAGCCTCGGCGTCGCCATTCTGGTGCTGGGCTTTTCTTCGGTGCTCGGCGTCGATATGTTTTCTGTTGGAGGTTCGTGGGCTTTGGTTATCATGGCCTGGTTGGGTAGCGGAATGGTCATGTTTCTTATTCTGGCGGTTTCCATCCGGATAAAAGATATTCTGACCATACTGATCCTGGGTATTTTATTTGCCAGCGCTGCTTCTGCCATTGTCAGTATTATGCAGTATTTCAGCAACGAATCGATGTTGAAGTCGTTTATTATCTGGACGATGGGGAGTCTGGGTAGTGTCACGCATTCACAATTGAATGTGTTGATCCCCTCGGTGTTGGTGGGACTGGTCATCGCTTTTTTCAGCGCCAAATCGCTGGACGTGATGCTCCTTGGCGAGCAATATGCAAAAAGCATGGGTTTGCAGGTGAAAACAGTCCGTATTATGGTATTTTTTAGCACCAGTATTCTGGCCGGGAGTATCACCGCATTTTGCGGGCCAATTGGCTTTATTGGCATCGCGGTGCCACATATCGCGCGTTTGCTTTTTAAAACAGCGAGCCACCGTGTTCTGGTTCCTGCCAGTGTTTTGCTGGGTGCAATTGTGATGCTGTTCAGCGATATTGTTGCGCAAATGCCAGGGTTTGAAAGTACGCTGCCCATCAATTCGGTAACTGCCCTTGTGGGGATTCCCTTCGTTATCTGGATCATCATGAAAAACCGGAAATTTACTTCTGTATGATTGAAACGGCGGCAATACATATCAAAATAACCGATCTTGCCATTGGGTACAGACAAGGGGAAAAACTGAAAGAGATAAAGAATTCGCTGAATCTTTCGGCAATTCCGGGAGAATTGGTCGCCCTGATCGGTAGCAACGGGATTGGGAAAAGCACCCTGCTTCGTTCGCTTTGTGGTTTTCAGGAAATACTGAAAGGTAAAATATGTTTCAACGATCAACCTTTGAATTATTATAAACACCGCGATCTGGCTAAAATCATGAGTTATGTTTCTACGGAAGTGGTGCGCGTGCAAAACCTGCGTGTACGGGATTTGCTTGCACTGGCTCGTTTTCCGTATACCAATTTCATGGGAACTCTCACGGATGCTGATTTGCTGGCGGTCGACAAAGCGATCGACCTGGTCGGGCTTCGGGGCTATGAAAACCGGGTAATTGACGAATTGAGCGATGGTGAACGCCAGCGGGCGATGATTGCCCGTTCACTGGTGCAGGATACGCCTGTAATCATTCTCGATGAACCCACTGCATTTCTTGATATTCGCAACAAATACGAAATCATTCATCTGCTGCATAATTTTGCCCGGAACGAAAATAAAACCATTGTTTTTTCTACCCATGATCTGAATATTGCGACTTCTGAAGTTGATAAGATATGGCTGATGCTCGAAAACGAAGTGCTGGAAGGAGCTCCTGAGGACCTGATTTTGCAGGGTCATTACAATAAGGTTTTTGCCAGTGAAAACATACTGTTCGATGAATATAGCGGCGATTTCAGGTTGAAAAAAACATTTCAGGGTTCATTTTCTGTAGATGGCCCTGACCTTGCCAAACGATGGACGATCCATGCTTTGGCTCGCGCCGGGTTTATTTATGTGAACGAGGCTGAAAATGCTGAGATACAGGTGTCGGTGAGTGAATTGCAGGAATGGAAACTAAAAAACAGGGGAAGTGACCCTTTGAACTACAAATCGGTTTATGAATTGGTTCGTCACCTGATGAACCGATAAAAATGAAGAAATAATGGAATGGTATATTGTGCTGGCGTTGATCGGAGTTGGGCTTGTTTCCGGGTTTATGAATATAGTTGCAGGCGGAGGTTCCCTTCTGACCCTGCCAATGCTCATGTTTTTGGGCCTGCCGGCCAATGTGGCCAATGGAACCAACCGCATTGCCATATTATTTAATAGTATTGTCGGGGTAAATGTTTTCAGGAGAAATAAAGTTCTGGATATAAAAACCGATTACCGGCTGACTATTCCTGCTATTGTTGGATCTATCCTGGGGGCAGTGTTTGCTGTTGAGATTAATGAAGACATCCTGCAAAAAATAATTGCCGTTCTGATGGTTTTTATGCTTTTGCTGGTTATTCTGAAACCTGAAGCCTGGGTGAAAGGAAAAGTTGGACAGGTGGTTGCCAAACCATCGGTTTTGCAATATTTTATTTTCTTCCTGATTGGTTTCTACGGTGGGTTTATTCAGATAGGAGTTGGTTTTATCCTGATTGTCGGGCTTGTATTCGGTTGCGGTTACGATTTAGTAAAAACCAATGCAGTAAAAGTTTTTATTATCCTGTTTTACACTGCTTTTGCCCTTGTTATATTTATATGGAACAAACAGGTTGATTTTGCCAGCGGGTTGATCCTTGCCTCCGGAAATATGATGGGAGCCTGGCTGGGGGCAAAGTTTACTATAAAAGGTGGTTCCGAATATGTTCGTTATGTATTGATTATTGCCCTGGTTGTGATGACTGCCAAATTGTTTGAACTATTCTGATCAAAAAAAATGGATTGCTTTATCTGAACAGTTTCGTGAATTTACTGATCGAATAACTCAGGAGCATCCGATCAGTAAACTTAAAGATTTATTTTTCAGGTTGTTTAGGCTGTTCTTTTTGGGGCTGTGGTTCCAAAAGCTCAATAAACTTGCTGGCTATTTTAAATACAGGGAGGCCTTCTTCTTCCTGCCCCTGATTACAGGCTGCTGCAACAACCAAATCCAGTTTTGGATAGGCAATAACCGCTGCGCTACCTCCTTTGGTCGATCCGGAAGACATATACAATTCACGTCCCTGGTTGTCTTGTCCAATATATAAGCCGAGCCCCGAATTTAATTGTCCCCCGTTGGTAAGAGTCATTGGACTGATGATATTTTTCACAGTTTCTTCTTTCAAAACAGTCGGGTGAAGGAATTCGTTCATTAATGTGGCGATGTCAACGGCAGATGACAAAAGACCGACAGATGCGGCACGGTGACGGTTATCCTGTGTGGTTGACCTGATGGTCCTTGCGATCAGATTGCGATCGTAGCATTGACTACGGTTTTCAATAACTGCAATCGGATTATCAGCTTCAGTCGTCTCCAGCTTGAGCGTATCGGTGAGTTTTTCCTTGAGTATTTTGTGAAACAGACTTTCTGTTTTCCGTTCGATGGCGGCGCCAATCAGGTCGTAACCATAATCTGTTTCGTAATAAAACTGACCCGGTTGGAACAGAAGAGAGTCTTCAATAAAAACAGAAATACCTTTCCGCATCGTTTGGTACCCTTGATTCGTGGTTTCATTGAACGTAGGTGTGCGGATTCCTGATGAGTGAGAAGCCAGATGGTACAAACTGACAGAGTCTTTATCTTCCGGAAGTTCCGGATAATATTGCCGGAGCGGGGTTTTCAGGTCCAATTCCCCGTTTTCGACCATCCGGGCAAGCAGCACCCCGGTGAAAAGTTTTGAAACTCCTCCGATCCTGAATTTTGTATTGGGCCGAACAGGTACATTCAGTTCTTTACTTGCATATCCCAATCCTTCAGACCAAACTAACTCGTTGTTGAGATAAACCGCAACCGACAGTCCCGGAATGTCACTTGTAAACATTTGAAATCCAATATCCTTCCGGGTCTCCAGTATGATCTTCTTGTATTTTGACGACCGGATAATTTTGTATTTATCAGATGGCTGCTTTTCGCATGAAATACTCATCCATAAAAGGGAGAATGATAAAACTATCAATAAATACTTTTTCATTTTCTTCAAAATTATAAGGTTAAAAATTCAGCCACCGAAAATAATAGATTTTTGATTTTTCAGGAAAAAATTTGCTGAAAAATGTCCCTGGGTCGCTGCAAATCTGTTACTAAATTATTTTGTGAATATTCCTGGCAAAATGTTGGACAATCTTTTTATTTTTTCTTTGGTTCGTACATCATGAGCTCGTCAATCACATCTTCAATCCTCTGGTAAGGATATTTGTGTACCAAAAAATAATGCTGAGCATTTTTATCCGGATCCCATTTGTTACTGCCTTTTTCATGAATAACGATTTTGCCCGGACCTGCTATATAAAAATATTTTTCCGGGTTTCGAACAGCGCAAAGCACTGCCGTTTGATCCCACGATTTTCGTTTTTCCACTTTTTTGTCTTCGTACGTGTCGAGATTGTACTTATACGCCCAACGAACCGGGCTATTGGCTGATCCGTTGTCGGCGACTTTTCGGCCAGTAAGGATCATATTGCCAATTTCGAAACCGCTGAAAAGAATGGTAGTTGGCCAGTTTTCGAGTGTATAAACCGAAGCTTGGGGATCTCGGTCAAGGTTGAATTCGCTTCCCTGAGGAAATTTTCCTGCCATAGCAACCAGATTTTTGACTTTCTTTTTTACCAGTTCCATTCCTGAAAGAGGAGAATACCGGTCGGCTCCCGATTTCAGAAGATCGGCAAGGTTGCTCAGAAACCCGACGGTGACAATAGTTACACTTTGATCGGCCTGTGAATCCAGTACTTTGCGGTAAACATCAACAGCCGACGGGTAATCGTCATTGGTTTTGTGAGCGGGTAGAAATTTTGCAACAATAGAATCGTTCCAATGATTTTTATTCGAAAAATCAGGAGCATTTTCTTTTGCAACTCCAATAGGAATATTCGGTTTCCGAAAATAGCTGTTAAAAGCTTCAATAGTTGGAGCAATAGTCGGGTAGCGGTCGCTTGCACAGGTAGCCAGTATTTCGCATTCATTGTTGGCAGCCAAAGCATGCAATACGGTAATTGCCCCAACATCATCATAATCGGGTCCCATGTCGGTATCGAAAATAATTTTTACAGGTTGGGACGGATATGCCCATTGAGTGAAAAATGTCAAGATGCAGATTATCAGTAGGTTTTTCATTGTGTTATATTTGTCACGATAAGTTGAATTTTTCTGAAACCTTCCAAAAATAAGCAATTATATGCCCTGGACGGAATATGCGGAGAAATATTTATCATCGCATTAGGGTAATATTTGTATGTTGATAATGGACCATGTTGTTTTGTCCGTTTCGATTTTTGTCACATCTTTGCTTGACGATAAATTCGTAAGGGGGGTGAACAAAACTGTAAAAGATCAGATTATTTGGGATAGTTTCAGAAAAGGTAACAAAGATGCGCTTGAAATTATTTATGAGGAAAACTATTCTTCACTCTTTCATTATGGATTAAAGTTTACATCCGATGAAGACATTGTGAAAGATCTTATTCATGAACTTTTTATTGATTTGATTGATTCGGGGGAAAAACTTTCTGCTACCGACAACATCCGGTTTTATCTTCTGAAAGTCATGCGGAATAAATTGTTGAAGCAGCTTGCCGCAAATTTAAAGTTGAAAAAGGAAGGAGTCGAAATGTCCGGGTTTACGCTGGTCGAGTCGATTGAAAATCAGTTGATAAAAAAGGAGATGGAAGAAAATGCCCGGACGCAGATTATCGCTTCGGTTAGTAAACTATCGAAAAAGCAGCAGGAAATAATCTATCTCAGGTTTTACAACGATATGTCGTATCAGAAGATTGCAGAACTGTTCGAGGTGAAAATTCAAACGGTGCGAAACTTGATGAGCCGGGCAATCCAGTCATTGAAGGACGATCTCGAAAAAAATAAGATCGATAAACAAATCATTCTTTTCATATTGAACATGAGGGTTTGAAATCCCAAATTCCATGCTTCGGCAAGCTCAGCAGTCAGAATTATCCAGTATCGGGTTACAGTATCCGGTATCACGAATTACTAAGCCAATGCTTCTTGTTTTTCACCAGTCCGGTTGAGGCTGTCCCAAAAGTAAATATTACGATAACTTTTTTCTGTGAAACTCTGTGGGTGACTCTGAGAAACTCTGTGGTTCAATTGTTTATTTTTTACCACAGAGTTACACGGAGTAAAAACACAGAAACACAGAGTTTTTGGACAGCCTCTAGGGGAGATGCCAGTCTCAGCAAGCAGTAAAAGCTACTTTTTGAATTTCTCCCCTGTTTTAGAGGAGATGTCCGAAGGCCCTATGTTTGCAAAATGAAGCATAAGTCTGGGAATTTATTAAATTTAGACTACCACAGTATAAACAATAAAACTCTGACTTATGCTTACACAAAGTAACAAAATCGATTTTAATGGTCAACAC
>Ga0209319_1001760_pt1 | contig 15831 bp, 18 predicted proteins | sample RifGroE2_FD_184000 | JGI IMG/M metagenome (GOLD analysis project Ga0209319, IMG submission 184000) | Groundwater microbial communities from Rifle, Colorado - Groundwater E2 (SPAdes) (version 2) | ecosystem: Environmental > Aquatic > Deep subsurface > Groundwater | place: Rifle, Colorado, United...
TTACATTTGCAGATCAATATACAGATCATGTTACTATACCAGAAGCATGTCGTTTACATTTTTCGTTTACTGGAACATCAACAAATCAAATAAGTGGATTTGTAAATGAACAAGAGTATTATATATGGAATTCAAATAGTTGGTGGTGGTATTATCTAGATTTTAGTGCAGGTGCTGATTTCTACATATGGATTAGTCCTAATACTAGTTCATTAGGAACTTTGTACGTAAGGGAAACTGATGTTAATGGGAGAATTATAGGAACAGTTAATTATTCTTATAACTAAAATTAAATAAATGAGAGGAATGATATAAAATGGCTTTAATTAATCTTTATAAAGACGGCACAGTAGGAAATGTAGATGGAACACTTATTAGTTCAGGTACAGGGTTGTCTCCTATAGATACTGGGTTTATAAAAATATTGTCATCAGGAGAAAATGTTGATGAATGGATTACGTTAGGAATACGTTGCGACACAGGCTACAAGACAATTCTTGAGAACGCTCGTCACGCCAGAATATCTGTAGTAACTTCCACAAACTGGCAATTAGCATTAGATACTGGTTCTCCTATGGCTTATGGTGCATCATTAGACCTTACTTCTGAAATAACGGCAGTAAACACTTTATTCTATTTAAGGGCAAAATCTTTGAGCACAGAAGTTCCCATTAATGATTCATCGGTTGATATAAGTTTATCTGCGACCATAGCCGCTGTGTAAGGAGTTGATATAATATGTCTGTCATCACAACTCTTCCTATAACAAACATAGCAAAAACATCTGTAACTTTTCATGGTGATGTCTTAGTTTGGACATTACCATTTGATGGTGTTAATCAGCCTGGTGTAGAAGTTGATGAATTAACTACTAATACATTAACAATTCCTTGTAATTGTACATTGTATATGGAAAATGTCGGGAATGCGTTCTTTATTTATTGGATTAAAAACAGTGTAGAAACTTCTGCATGGGGGCCATTTGATGACAATGGAAATACTGTATTGATATGGTACAACCAAACACTTTCATTTAATGAAAATGATACCTTGGCTATAAAAGTAGGGAATTTTCTTGGTGGGCCGATGGATGGTGATATTACTATTAAATTAAATACTGTGTCTGGTCGTACATTATCTCAATTCCATTATGCCTTAGAAGGTTCTTGCTATCTTACTACTGCATGTGTTGGATACAAAGAATTAGAAGACAATTGTTCAGAATTAACAGCAATGCGTTTATTGAGAGAACATTATATTAATGAACCAGAATATATCGCATTAATTTCAGAGTATAATCAATTATCAAGACAGATTATAAATATGGTAAATCAAGAAATAAATCCAGATATAATTTACGAACAAATATATCAAAGTGTGAAAATTTGTGAAACAGCAATAAATAATGAAGATTGGCAGACTGCTCGTAACGAATATTTGGGCATGTATTATCAATTAGCAGAAACTTATATTCCTAATTATCAAAGATTAATGCCTTTATGAAAGGCTGGTGAAATAAATGGCAACACAAGTTTATTTTGAATATAAAATACAAGGTGGATCAACATGGACTGAAACTACTAAACAAACAATAACTGTAACTCAAGATTATGAATTAGATATGTCTAATTTGGATATGGGAACTAACTATGAGTATCGTGCGATTGTAAATGATGATGGTTGCATTAATAGTGGCGAAACAATGACTTTTTTTACATGGTCAGAAGAGATTAATAGTTTTGATTCACTGAGAAGATTATTGTTAGATGATATTTATAATGGAGACAGTTTAAGAAAATTGTCTTTAGATGAAATTATTAATGGAGATACATTAAGAAAATTATCACTAGATGAAATTAATGAGTTTGATACATTAAGAAAATTAATTTTATCAGAAACTACAAACTTTGATACTCTTAGAAAAATTGCTTATGGTGGTTATTTTAGTGGAAAAACTTATCGTAGTATTGTTAAATATTATGAAGAATTATTTGATTCATTGAGAAAGTTAGCAATAGATGAGAATATTAATTTTGATTCATTGAGAGCATTAATTTTATCAGAGGTTGTTGATTTTGATAGTTTGAGATTGTTGATTATGGAAGACAGTGCTAACTTTGATACGTTACGGAAATTAGTAGTTTTGGATGAAAGTGATTATGATACATTAAGAAAATTAATTGACGATAGTAAATTTTCTACTGGTCTACTTAGAATATTGAGATCCGCAACGGCTGAAGAAGATGAAGAAGAAATGGAAACTTGCTTTGTGTTTTTTAATTCAGAAGAGTCAATAGTTGGAGAAGAATTGGATGTAACAGGGTATTCAGATTGTCTTGTTGAAGTATATTCAAAATTTGGTTCAACATTTGAGACAATTTTTGAAGGCACAATAGATCAAAATTTTTATCCAATTATGGCTATAAAGTCAAGCGATTTAAGTTTAATTAATAATCCTACTAGTATAGGTACACATAATTTAGATGTTACGGGTTTAAAGAAAATCAGATGTTCTCTTAATTCTGTTTTATTTGATAAAATAAGAATGGTAGGAAACTTATTTAAAGAGAAAGATTAAAACAATAAAATAATATTTTAAATAATTATGCTCTACTTTATTAGAGTGTTTTTATTTTAAGGGGTGAATAATTAAATGGGTAATTTCCCTGTAAAAATACATTATTTCCATAGTAAAGAAGATTCAGCGGTGAACGGAGAAGAATTGGTTGTAGAAAGTGGAATGGAAGTAATTGATGTAGAAATTATTAATGATGGAGCCACATTTTCGGTACAGTTTGAAGGATCACTTGATGGTATTAATTGGTATTTATTAAATTGTATTAATTTATCAACATTAGGGACTTTAACACAAATTATTGTCTCTGGTCTTTTCCAGGTGGATCTATCTGGTTTACATCGTCTTCGTTGCAAAATTAATTCTATCTCGGTTGGCGATATAACTGTAGTTGGCAGAGCTGTCAATTAGTTAATTTTTTAATGAGAGGAATGACTTAAATGATATATATATTAAATAAATCTTCAGGTGGTGATACCTATTGAAAACTGGAAATTATATAATGGCGTTATTAAAAAAAGCTCAAGAAGGTGGTGGTACTCCATCAAATCTTCCTAATTATTTACCAAGTCAAGAAGATTTTGATAATTCTGGAATATTACTTAAGACATATGATGTTACACCTTTAAATGGAGATCGGCGTTTGCGTGAAAACGTAGATAAAATTATTTGGGAAAAATTCTATGATCCATTGGGTGCTACAGCATATGCATGGCATCAAGTTTCAGATATAGAAATACCAGATGTCACAACATCTAATGATGTTCATTTTATATATTTACGAGGTGATGCAGATACAGAAGATAGTGTTAGATTTATGCTTGATAATGGTACTACAAAAATACAAAAATTAGTTGATTCTATTTGGGTTGACGCTTCATTTACTTCTGGTAGTGCTACTATTAATTTTAGCAATGATGTATCAGTTGGTTCTGTTGGACACCATTTAAATATTTCTTCTAAGTCAACGGGCGAAAAATATTTTGCTATACAAATACCATTTAATGATGATGGAACAAAAGATGTAGGCACTCCAAAATTAGGAACAAAAATATTTCGTTCAATTATACAACCAGATGAATCAGGTGAATGGATTGGAACTACGTTACGATATGATAGACCAATTACTTCTCAGTTTATATATGATAAATTATATTTTAAAGTAGGTTCTGTAATAGCAACAAAACATATCCGAATACGATTGTATCGTAATATTGAAGATCGTGATCATTTATTTTATGATGAAACATTTAATTATTCTACATTTAGTCCTGCGAATGCTGAAATAAGTATTAATGTAAAACAAGATGTCTCATATATAAAAGGAATTAATATTATTGCAGTATATGAAAGTGAAGAACCATTTAGTTTTAAAACAAATGTAGATGGTACAATCCCTTGGATTGCAATGGATCAATGGCTTGAACATCATGAGTACATTCCTAGTTGGGACACATGGGAAGAAAAAACATGGAATACTAATGAAGCCATAGTAAAAAATGGGATACTTTATATTTGTCAAGAAAGTGGTTCTCAAACTGGAACTTTTGATAGTAATATATCTGCTGGTAAATGGAAATCTTTAGAAGATGTATTGAGTGGAATTGGTGAGAGTAGTAGTGATGATAGTAAAGATTTAGTTGTTAATTACGGAGTTAGTGGCGGTGCTATTACTGATGTGTATAGTAGTGATTCTTCATCTTTAAATGGTGGTTTATTGAGTGAAGATAATAGTGAGTTTTATATTATAAATGGTGGTACACTAGACAATGATTTTAATTTCCAGTTAGACGGGGGTACGTTCTAAAGTTAATGTAAAGGAATGAAGTAAAATTAAATATGGTTTCTGTATGAGGTTCGAAACTTATATAGAGTAAAACGAAGACACTGTACTGCTTTACAGTGTCTTTATCCATTTGTAAATCTTTTTATGCAGAAAAGGAGAATGAATATGGGATTGATAACTAAAACTGTAATGGTAAAATGAAATGTTAGGAATAAGCAATGGTATGAGTCTAAAGAATATATTTTTACTAAATGGAAAGATGAATTTGAAGTAAAAGTTGAAGATTTAACTAGTGGAAGCACTTCATACGTAGATGTTAAGTGTGATTGTGAATACTGTAAAAGTCCTTATTTAAAACCTATGATGTATAAAGATTATATAAGAAGTGTTTTTGAAGATGGTAGATATTGTTGTAGAAAATGTTTAGATGACATTAAGGCTATAAAATTAGGTAAGAAAATAAAAGTTGGAAATGAAATTGTTTTAGTAAACAAACCGAAAATAACAAACAAAACTGGCAAGAATAAAATACCTCATAAAAAGCGTTTTCTTGAAATTCTTGGTGTAGATGATTATGACTCAATTAGAAACTATCTTTTTAATGAATATGTAATAAACATTAAAAGTGCTAAAAAAATATCAGATGAAATAAAGATACCAGAAAAAACAATTGTTAGATTAATACATCGTTATAATATACCAATTAATAAACCTAGCGATTATGACCTTGGTATGAAAGGTAAAAATCATTCAGAAGAAACAAGACAAAAAATGAGAGATAATTCACCAAAATATAGACCATGGATGATAGGAAAAATTTGGACGGATGAACGAAGAGAAAAAACGTTAAGAACAAGAAAAGAAACTGAATTTTTAATTGGTAATAAAAATGGAAACTGGAAGGGTGGAGTAAGTTATATTCACAACATTATAAGATGTAGAGATGAATATAAACAATGGCGTTTTAATGTGATGGAACGTGATAATTTTACTTGTCAATTTACAGGTGGAAAACGCAATTTACAAGTTCATCATTTATGGGAATTAGCAGATATAGTTCAAGAAGCTAGAGATAAGCTTGGAGATATTAATGATAATAGGGAAGAAATAATTCAATATGTATTATCCAAACATACATTGGATATTGGTATCACAGTAAATAAAGATTATCATTCAAATGTAATACATGATAATAAAGATAGAAGTAAAAGACAAAAAACATATCGTTATAAAAATAAAAATAAAAAAGAAGTGGTTTAATAACTGCTTCTTTTTAAATCATAATAAGGAAGGAATGATTATAAATTATGTGCGCACAAAAAATAAATTTCCGTAAAGGCTCGGATGCAGAAAGACTTACAATAACCCCTTCTGACGGTGAACCAATATGGGCTGATAAAAAATTCTATATTGGAGATGGAACTACGGTTGGAGGAAATTTGATTTCAGGAGGTAGTAGTTCGTCATCAGGCTATAAAAAGGAAACAATACATGTTGGAGGAACTGATTTAGCTATACTAAGTTCTCATAATGACGCGGAGATTCACCTTGAGGGCATAGGTAATTTAACAATAAATGCCAATGACATTATAGATGACACTTTTGGATTTCACATTGTAAATACTGACGCAGGAGAAGACAGAAATCTTTTTATGTCAAATTTTGCTGGCTCATTTATGCGTGACGGTACTATGACTTCAATATCAGAATTAACTATAGCTCATGATGAGAGTTACATTGTTACTGTCACAAATAGCGGAGGCTCGAAATATTTAAATGTCTTTCCGATGTTCAGTCAAACTTTAGTTGAAAAACAATTAAGAGGTAAACAAAGTACGGTTCATATTGGAGCAAGCAATTTGGCTATTGCCCAATCTCACAATGATTCCGAAATTCATTTTGAAAGTACAGGAAATGCAACTATAAATGCGACACATATTTTAACTGACACTTTTTTGGTAAGACTAACAAATACTGATTCTGGTGTTAATAAAACGCTTACACCTACTGGATTCGCTGGTGCATTTGTAAGAGATGGGACATCAAATACTATAACTACCTCATTAACTATAAAACCAAATGAGAGTTATATCATTTCAATAACTGATAATGGAGGTAAATTTTTAAATGCTTACCCAACACATAAAGTTTTAAATAAAATAGAAACAGGCTCTTGGGTTCCAACCATTACATTCACATCTGTAGACCCTGATATTTCAGGTGCAACAACAGAACTTTATAAAGCAATTTATACTAGAATTGATGATAAAGTTAATTTTAATTTATCATTCGGACTTAGTAATTTCACGGCAGGTAGATATTTGATGGGTTCTTATACATTGCCTAAAACTAAAGTTGGAACTGATAGTATTATTTCTGTAGCAAATAGTACATTTGCATCACAATATGTACCAATATATGCATTGGTGTTTTTTGGGACTCCTAGTGTCTTTATTGGAACTCCAGATATTCGATTACCTGCACCATCATTAATTACTATTAATATAATTGGTTCATATGTAACCAATGAATCGTAGGTGATTGTAAATTATGGCTGATATCATTTTTAAAAGAGGGCAAGAATCAAATCGTACATCTATTATACCAAAGTTTGGAGAACCTATTGTTTCAAATGACAATGGCAAACCAAGATTATGGATAGGTGATTCTCAGACTCCTGGTGGCATAGAGATAGGTGCTAGTGAATCAACCGAAACTATATCTTCAATACCATCAACTATTTTATCATTTAAAGGATATAAAATAAAAAAATTTAGAATTCGTATTTCTGCGAATGATATTAATAATGAAGCTATGCTTGGTCATTTTTCTGTAAAACCATTAGGAGGAAGTTGGACTGATGATCCAACAGATTTTGTAATTACAAAAGGGGCTAATTCAAGTTATAATCTTAATCCTACAATTACTCATTTTGGTTTCGAGTACGGGGAACATGTTCCATGGACTGTATGTAACATACCTACAAGTAGCACTTATGATGGAACATTTGTAGAATTTACATTAAGTTTTGCCGATGGTTTAGCTAAAGAAATAGATAGACTTATATTTGCTGGCACAAATACACATACTGGTAAATATCATGCAATGTCTTTAGCTGTACAAATAGAATCTGAAGCAGGATCAAATGCTAATGGGGCAGATGGAATATGGCGGGACATGGTTTCATCTGGTTCTATGCAATATAATTTTACAGCATCTTTAGATACTTCTTATAAATGGATTATTATTGATAATGAGTCTTATACCCCTGAGTTTATAATGGATTTAGGTTGGAAAAAAATTAAAAAAGCAAGACTTCGTATTTCTGGTAATTCGCTTGATTCTGAAAATGTTGATATGCAAAGGTTTTTATTTTATGATGAGAATAACAATTATGCTAATAACACAATGCTAACATGGGCAACTGGTAAATATAGTAGCAGTAATTTAACAATGGCTAATGATGGAAGTATGTTTTATGAAAGTAGTTCATCGGCAGATGTAGGTAGACCAAGAAATCATAGAGCAGAGGTATTCCTTGAATTAGTAGTGACTTTTAATGATGTTCGTAAGTTAACAAAAGTTGATGTTATGTTAGATGGTAATACAGACCAAAATTATGAAATGTTTTGTGTTGATGTACAATTTGAAGGTGATGTCGGAGTGAATGCTGATGGTTCTGATGGCACATGGTACAGAATTATACTACCTAGAAGTATTTCTGGAACTGAAGAAAATATAGGACATTATATACAATATATAGCAAACAATTTAGTAGAATCAAAAGAAAATATATTGGGTAATCCATCTGAAGATGGAATGGTATTATCATCAACTATTTCTGGTGATAGATCGTGGATCAATACTCCACAGCAAGTGTTGCTTTATTGGAATGGTAATTCTAATCCAACTATTTCTATGTATCCAATGTTAGGTACTTATGGCAATATGGATATTTATACTAATACTGCTGCTTATAGTACAATAAATAAAATAGTAAGACTAACTGATACTTCTACAAATGTTCAAGGTAATCTTCAATGGAATATTAACTTGCCAAATTATGTAAGTATGAAAACAAAAATACGTTCTAGTGGAGGGAATGGAGGACTTAACACTTGGATATATATTGGTACAAACGGAGCACCAATAAGTGAAGCTGGATTTATAAATACGATGGATGCGATGTCAACAGGAGTGATGGTTGTATTTTCTGAATCATTAGATAAAATTAAGCTACATAACCCTTTATACTTTGATGAAATTGGACTTCTTGCAGAAATATCACAAACTGGAATTGATGACGATGCATGGCATGATGTAAGCATTATTGTTGACAATACAGGAACTGTTGGTAAGGTAAAAATATCTTGGGACGGGACAATTAAAATTGATTATACACATACAGCTTTAATTGATATAACTGGTGGATATACAGGAATTGGAGCAAGAAATAATGCATCTAATACAAATAGTCATTGGGTAGATGGATGGTTGATGAGTGGCAAAGGATTTTCAATTTAATCGAATAATAAATCATTACAAAATGCTCATTTCATTATGATTTTATTGTTGGTAAACGGTCATATACGAGGTTAAACGGTCATATATGAAGGTGAATTGTATTGTAAAATTAATTGAGAAGGGACTGAAATAAAACGGGCATGGTTTATCTTTGCCCTATAAATTATGGGATGATAAATATATTATTAGTTATGTTAGTAGTATTGTTAATTTTTAATCAATGGATTATATATTTTTTGTTAAAAAGACATACACAAAAATATTTTGATTGGTTAATTGAAGAAGAAAGAACAACTCAACAAATGTTATTATTACAAAACAAAAATAAAAAGAAAGGGTGAACTGAGATTATGGATGGATAAAGTTTTTCATAATTTATTAAAGGATAATTTAGATTCAGTTTTAGAGATGAATGAACAATACTTTGGTAATATGCGATTGAATGTATTGTATTCATATGAAAGGAATGAATTAACTGGATTATATGAAGATGTTCCAAATGAATTGGAAATCTGCCATAATGCTAACCGATATATTGTTTTTCATAAAGAAAAAGATGATCTGCTCTATCTCAAGCATTTTAATTTTAGCCAAAATCCTAAGGGCAAGGAAAAGTTTCATATAGAATCCAGAAATTTCCATAATTACTTTCAGGTTTTAAAATGGGTGTCTTCAAATCATAAATTTGAACCTAGTAAAAAGAAAAGTATTTTTGATTTGTTAAAATAATTATTAAAATATTAATATAAATATATTGACATCCCTCCTTTCTTACTATATAATAAAAGAAAAGAAAGGAGGATTCATGTATTTTGAAAGATTGTAAAAAGATAGTTAATGTTTTTAATTTAACTATAATTATTAGTTTGATTGTTGTAATTTGTCTTATATATTTTGGAAGAGACTATTATTATCAAGCTAGACTTATTTTTGAAAGTGATCAATTTCTTTTCTTCTGTTTATTTTTTTGTTTGGTTTTATGGATGTTTATATTTTTAGCATATCAAGGGACTCAACTTAAAAAAGATAATGTAATTATAAAAGAATTACTACAAATGATATTACAAGAAAATTATTTAACCCAGGACAATTTAGAAAAACTTCATAGAAACACCAGACAATTAATTATGTCTGAGATTTCTAAAAGAAAGGGTTAAATATATTGTGAAAAATTCACTGTGGTATTCTAGGAATTGTTTAAATGAGAAAAATTTAGACTATATTGAAAATACTTTATGTGAGCCAAATAATATTAATATAAGAATAATGGCTGATAAAAGCGGTGAAGATATTTTACTATTGACATATAAATTAGATACATATAAAGTTGAAATTGATAGATGTTGTTTATTATCATTGAGTAAACGTAATAAAGCATTAAATCCTAAGTATAAAGAATATTATCATTTGTTAGATAAATTTGAAGGTTTAGATTGTTGGGCAGATTTGATATTATGGATTGTGAGGAATAAAAATGGAAAAATTAATGATGACATGGATATTTAGTAGTTTACTAACGGCATATATGTCAGTATTATTTATGGTATCAATTGTAAATATAAAAATATCTAAAAAACAATGGATAATTTTAATTTTATCATTGTCTTTATGTCATACAATATTTAGAAATATAATACCACAATTATTTTTCCCATTTTTATTTATAATAATGTATTCTTCATTAATTTATACAATTGTATTAAATGTAAAATTAATAAAGACATTAAAATTTTCTATTTTATTTTTTGTTTTTCTTTTAATTACTGAAGTAATAATTGTTGTTTTATTAAATATATTTTTAGATGTAGATTTGTCTAAAGTTTCTTTTGGAATAAAAGAATATATTTTAGCACTTCCCGTATATTTTGTTCAAATATATTTAGTAATATTAATGAAAAAATATATAAAAAAAAAGGAATGATATAAATGTGTGTAAGTATTAATACACACTATTTGTAAAAAGGAGGTGGTTCTTATGGGTGGTTTCTATTTTGGTAAACCTGCGAAAGTAAACACTCAAAAGCAAACTGAAACTAAAAAAGAAGAAGTAAAAAAGTAATCTACAACTAAATAACTAAAAACTGAATAATGAGTAATGAGTAATAAGTAATATAATCATAGGGGCTATCCATATCGGGTAGTCCTTTTTGGTTATGTTAGTATCTGTGTTTGTGTATTGGAGTGATTGAATGTTTTTTGACACAATTAGCAACTATATATTATGCAAGTTAATTAAAAGTGGAAAATTAACATATGATCAATATGACGAAATAGATTATAAGATAAAAAGTTATTTAAGTTTATTCCTAATTATATTATTTACAGTATTATTAGGAATTATACTTAATTGTTTATTACAATCAATAGTAGTGTTGATTATTATCGGAGTATTAAGAATTTTTAGTGGGGGAGTTCATGCAAAAAGTTTGGAGAGTTGTACTTTTTTATCCACGATTTACATGAGTTTTTTAGCATATTTAACATTGTATTTATACCAACAAACTATGTTGGTATTTTTTATTAGCATTTTCACATCTGTATTTATAATTAAGTTTATACCGACAATAGATGAAGATGAAAAGAAATATAAAAATAAATATTATCGGAATAATTATATAAATTATTTTTTATTGTTTTATAGTATAGGTGCTGTTTGTGTGTTTATTGATACATATGTAAGCAATTTAGTATGTTGTTCAATATCGTTAGCTATGATTGGTACGGCTTTGACTGTGAGAGAAAATAAAAATTAAAAGCAAGAAAATTTTATAAGAGATAGGTTAAGACTGATCATCTTAATCGAAAAGAGTGGATATCCTTGTAACTCCACTCTTCTTTTATTTTAAAAAAAACAAGGAAAACAATAAAACATCAAGGAGTGGATATAATTGGGATTGGTAAGTACAGAAGTTTGGGTTGGTTTAAATGGAAGTAGTATTAAACATTTTGAAGAAAAGGGATATGAAATACCTAGATATAAAAATAAAAATAGCAAATTATGTGTTAAAGAACATACAAAAATATTAGTAAAAATTAAAGATTTATCAGAACATAGTAATGTCAAAGTTGATGTAGAATGTGACGGATGTGGTAAAAAATTAAAAAACGTAGTATGGCAGGATTATTTAAAACGTATTGTTAAAAATGATGGTAAATATTATTGTTTACAATGTGCAACTAAGGATAATGGAATTCAAACTAGACTTAAAGAAAATGAAATCAGAAATATAGTAGATGAAAAACTAGGAAAAGATTGGATAATAGAAAAAATTGAAATAATAAAAAATAATACGTTTATAACTTTAATTGACCCTGATGGATATTGGTATAGCAATGTAAAAACACGAGTTATAAAAAGAGACATATTCCCTAGAAAATTTCATTTACAAAATATATATGCAAAACAAAATGTGAATAATTGGTTTAAATTAAATAATTTGAATATGAAATTAATTGAAGAATACAAAGGAACAACCAAAAAAGTTAAAATTAAATGCTTAGAATGCAATAATTCTTTTAAACGCTCATTCGATAGTATTAAAAGTGGAATAACATCGTGTCCAAATTGTAGTGATGGTATTAGTTACCCGGAAAAATTAGGGAATTCATTTTTTAATCAAATAGGTATTAATTATATTTATAATTCTAAATTAAAATGGTCTGAAAATAAAAAATATGATTTTACATGTGAAGGCTTTAAAATTGTGGTTGAAATGCATGGTTTACAACATTATGAAGAAACCAATTGGGGGAATACGGGTGCAAGAACTTTAAAAGAAGAACAAGAAAGCGATAGATTAAAAAAAGAATTAGCAGAGAAAAATGGATATAAATATATAGAAATTGATTGTAGAAAATCAGATTTAGATTGGATAAAGAATAGTATTATGAATAGTGAATTAGCTAATATATTTGATTTATCTAAAATAAATTGGTTACAATGTCATGAATATGCTTGTAGTAGTTTGGTTAAAGTAGCATGTGATTTGTGGAATAATTGTGTAGAAAACACAATGAAAATTGGGGAAATAATGCAATTACATAATTCCACCATTTCAAAATATTTAAAACAAGGTGTAAAATTAGGTTGGTGTGATTACAATGTAAAAAAAATAAAAAATAATAATGGTAAAAAAATTAGTAATTTTGCAAAAATAAAATTTAGTAAGTCAGTAGTTCAATTAGATTTAAATGATAATTTTATTAAAGAATTTGAAAGTGGTACAGAAGCAGGAAGACAAACAGGAATAAAGCAAGCTACCATTTCTTTATGTTGTAGAAAAGCTCCTCATGCAAAAACGGCAGGTGGATATAAATGGATGTTTAAGAATGATTATAATTTAATTAGTTAAAAATTATAATTTAAAAATATAAATCTTAACAAGAAAGGAGTGATATAAAACTCCATGAAAACTAATGAAAGTAATGGAGAAATATATGACGAAAGTGCGGTGAATAATATAATGGAAGAAATTTACAAAGAAGTTAACTCTCATTCAGAAAAAATTATTCAAATACAAACAAAAATTGAAAATATTCAAGAGAAAGTGGAAGATTTATCTAGTATTAAAGAAACACTTATAGAACTTAAAGTGTTACAAAAAGAACAAGCAAAATTTAATGTGTCTGTTTCTGAGACTCTCGGAAAAATAAACGATAATTTAAATATATTAAACAATGAAACTAAAGACACAAGTGATCGTGTTGCAAGTCTTGAAAATAAAGTAGATAAAATTGATGGTCGAAGTAAGTTTGATTTTTTAATATATGTTAAAGAATCCGTAATTCCAATTTTAATTTCTGGTGGAATCATATATTATATATCACAATATATAAAATAATTAAATTTGGGGAGAGATTATAACTATTCTCTTCCCTTTTCTCACCCTACCCTCTCAAAAATAATTAAAGAAAGGAATGAACTAAAAATACGTTATAAAAATAAAAACGTATTTAATTTTAATTGAGAGGTGGTTTATAAATGAGTAATTTTTATGCAGGAACACATTATTGTGGTGCTATATTAAGGTCTAATGATAATTTTAGTTTTAATGAGTTAATAAATCAAATTACTACAGGCATAGACAATCAGGTATTTTATTTAGAAGACCCAAGAACTGGTGATACAACTGTAGCAAGGGTATTTATTTTCACTCCAATCGGAAGCGATATAAATTTTGATCTAAACAACAATTCAAATAGCAGATTAAAATGCCAAGATAGTATAAGTAATGGGCTTGAAAATGAAATGCTTTTAAGTTCATTCAAAGTTGGTAGTTTGGCAAACAGTATATTTGAATTTATTTGTGTGGTTTAAAAGGAGGAGTGAAATAAATGCCTTATATTGGAAGTAATAATAGAGGAACTAGTGTAGGAAGTAGTGGTTCAAATTTATATATATCTTCTGGGACAGTGGTAAAACCAACAATAATTTACAATACTGGTTTGGGTACTATAGCCGTAGGACAAGGAAAATTTAGATTTTATCATGATTCTGATTATACAGGAGTTATTACAGAACATACAATTTTAGAAATAACTTTACCTATAATTGATAATATAACAAATTATCTTGTTGCTAAATATAATAATGGGAATCCTCAATATGAAATAATTTTAGATTTATCACTTATTGATTGGTCTAGTATTATGCCTGTATATACAATTGCCAGAATAGGTGATAATATATCTGTAATTGATTGGGACGAACCTGGGCTTGGAGCGACTAATAAAAATCTTAGACGAATTACTGAGACAAGAAGATTTGAAAGAATAAATGGGTTTGATTTAGCGGAAATAGAAACTAGAAATGTTAAAATAACTACTGGTAAAGCATGGCAAGGATTTTATAGAGGTGAATTACCAGAAGTAATTTCTAGCATAGATACAACATATTTATGGATTAATAATGGCAATGGAACATTTTCGCATAGTGTCATAACTCAATATCCAAATGATAAATATGATCCGGGTACTGGTACACTTGCAACTTTAACAGATGGGAAATATGCTGTAATATGGGTTTATCGTTGCATGTGTCGTTCTGATATACTATCTGCTAGAATACATTTGTTTCTTTGTGATGAAGATGCTAGTTTAGATCAAGCAAAATATTGTTCTACTCCTGATATTCCTCAAGTAATTGCTACAAATGCAATGCTTGTTGGTAGAATTATTGTTTTAAAAGGAACTAACACTGCAATACAAATTGATAATGCATTTGCAACTTTATTTGCTCCTTCTGCTGTAGCTAATAGTGGAGTTGTGATAGGTTCGGTTCAAATGTTTGCTGGTTTAATTGCTCCTTCTGGTTATCATCTTTGCGATGGATCAACAATATCAAGAACAACATATGCTAGTTTATTTAATATAATTGGCACAACATATGGTGTAGGTAATGGTTCTACTACCTTTAATTTGCCAAATTTTAAAGGGAGAGTGCCAGTTGGTTATGATGCAACACAGATTGAATTTGATTCTATAGGTGAAACTGGGGGAGCAAAGACACATCAAATTACAACGAGTGAAATGCCCTCACACACTCATACTTTTACAGGTAATGCGTTGCCTAGTCATGCCCATAATTATACAAGAGATGGGTATAATGATCAAGAAGTAGCCTCGAATACTGTACTAGGTGACGATGAATATGTAGCAGATAACGAAACTGATACAACAAACAATACAAGTAGTGTTTCAGCAGGTACACCATCAGGAACAAATAGTTCAGAAGGTGGAAATACTGCGTTTAATATTATGAATCCATATATTACGTTATTGTATATAATAAAATATTAAACCTAATCAATCATTCGATTTATTCAATTAAGTAGAGTAATATTACTTTACTTAATATTTACAAATTTTTATAAAGGAAGTGAAATAATAATATGGCAAGTTTAATATATAGTGTTCTACATGACGCTACGACAACTATATCAGACGG
>Ga0209319_1001764_pt1 | contig 15781 bp, 13 predicted proteins | sample RifGroE2_FD_184000 | JGI IMG/M metagenome (GOLD analysis project Ga0209319, IMG submission 184000) | Groundwater microbial communities from Rifle, Colorado - Groundwater E2 (SPAdes) (version 2) | ecosystem: Environmental > Aquatic > Deep subsurface > Groundwater | place: Rifle, Colorado, United...
TAACTGTTCCTATCACCATTACAAAAATCCCATACATATGTGATATATCTCCCAAGAACATAAATACAACACGTATAAATCCGTATATTGCAATTTTGAGCATAACTCCAGACATTAATGCTGATACATTAGACGGTGCTGCCGGATGAGCCTTTGGAAGCCATACGTGAAGTGGCAATAATCCCACCTTTGCACCAAAACCAATTATTGCTAGGATAAAAATTATATGGTTTTGAAACGCTGTAAAGCTGCTAGAATACTTTATTATTTCATTAAAATCAAAGCTTCCTGTATATTTGTAAATAAGTGCAAACATTATCATTAGAACAAGTCCACTTATATGCGTCATTACAAAATACATAATCCCTGACCTCACACTCTCTTTGTTTTTATATTCATAAATAACAAGGAAAAATGAAGCCATCGACATAATCTCCCAAAACACCATAAATTCTATGCTATTACTCGAAAAAACAACTCCAAACATTGATAATATAAACATTATCATCATCAGGTAAATATATTTTACCGAGTATTCTCTTTTATACTCCTTTAGGTACCCAATCGAATAAATAAAGATTGGAATAGTTATTAAGACGATTAATATTGCAAAAAAAATAGATAACCAATCGGTCATTGCTATATTCAAAAAATTTTCAAGCATAAAACAAGTCTCCCTATTTAAAATTTTATATAATTATTGCTATTAAAACACACATCATAGTATACACCCAACGAGACAAAAAATCAACATATTTTGCATAAATTTTTTTGGATTCTATAAATTTTTTGTAACTATTCATTAAAAATAAATAAAATCAAGCCCTTATCTTGATTTTATTTATTAGATACATTCGCAATCATCTCTATTCTATATCCTAACTCAATTTAAATTTTTCAACCAACTGTTTTAGCTTTCCTATTAAGCTTGCAAGTTCTGTACTTTCTTCCGAAATCTGCGTTATTGTTTTATTATTATTTTCTACTGACTGCCTTATCCCTTGGGTATTTGCAGCGTTTTTTTGAGCAATATCAGCTAGATTTTTAAGCACCCCTTGCATTACATCTTTCATTTCGCTAACTTCATGCTCTGATTTGTTTAGCTCCGATATTGCTTGTACTGATAAATTTATAGCTTCAAATATTTGATTGTACTTATCCTTTGTATTTTTTACACTTTCGGATTGAGTTTCTATAACACTTAGTAATCTTTTTATTGTTTGTACTGAGCTATTAGAATCATACTGCAAATTACTTACCGCTTTGTCAATTTCTTTTGTTGACTCAGTAGATTTTTCTGCTAATTTTCGTATTTCTTCTGCTACTACTGCAAAGCCTTTCCCTGCATCCCCTGCTCTTGCTGCCTCTATAGCTGCATTAAGTGCAAGAAGATTTGTTTGCTCCGCTATATCTGATATAACGTTACTTGCATTACCTATATCCTTTGAGCTTTGGTTAGTTTTGACTATACCATCATTTACTTCCTGTATTGAGTTTTGTGTAATATCAGTTTTTTCATTCAACCCATTTACAATGTTTAAACCATTTGATGTCAAATCCAAAATCTCTTTATATGAATTATTTAGTTTATCTAATATATTTTTTTCAGCCTCTACCTTCTCACCTAAATCTTTTACTTTAATAGCACCTTTTTCAGTTTGTTTAGCCTGCTCAGATGATAATTCAAAAAGCTGCTCAAACGATGAAGTCATGTTTACATAAACCTTTTTAGTTTCTGATGTAACATTTTTAAGGTTTGTAGAAAAACTCACAACATTGTCTGATGTGTTAACAATATTACTTATTAATACTCTAAAATTATTTACTAATACATTAAACGTTTTTCCAAGCTGACCTATCTCATTATTTTGTTTTAGAATTTTATCATCAATATTTGTTGTCAAATCTCCCTCTGCCAATTTTTCAGAAAAATTGGATAAATATTTTATAGGACTAACAATTTTATTACCTAATACATATATTATTCCTAATGAGATAATCATTATTATTCCACCAATAATCATTATATTTGTCAAAAAAACAATTTCTGTTTTTTCAATAAACTTATCGTACTCTGCAGTTGGTATTCCTATATATAAAATACCTATGACATTACCATTTCCATCTTTTAAAGGATCATATGCCGTTATGTAATTATTACCTAATATTTTCGCCTCACCCATGTATGGGTTTCCCTTCATAAGTGGCTCATAAGCAGCACTAGCCTTCCCGAGCGTAGTACCAATAGCTCTGGTACCATCCTCTTTTTTAATATTAGTTGTAATCCTTTCAAAATCGTCATCCTTTTTAATAAAAATTGTAGTTGTATTCCCGAGACTACTTCCAATTTCATCTACAAAAACATTGTTATTGTACAAATCCTCACCATTTTCTGATTTTAATTTACCGTCATTGAACTCAATCTTTCCATAGTTTTTTTCTAAACGCTCATACGCAACATTCAAATCGCTTTTTAGCTTCATTTCAATTACTGACTTTTCAAATGCCCTAAACTCAATAGATACCATATTAATAGTAAAAATAATTATCGTCACTAGCATAAATAAAAATGTAACAAATGAATACCCGATTAATTTAGTTTTAATACTCCCCTTCATTATTGCTCCTCCTAATATTATAACATTAAATCTCACTATTTAATTATACATTTTTTTAGATATATGTCAATATATTTTTTGATTTTTCCCTATATTTCGATATAAATGTGATACAGTTCAGAGGTCATACTTCCTCTTTGAATACACCGATACTACTTTACACGTCTCATATTGGGTTCCTTTATATAATACAGTAATCTTATTCTTGAAACTTTTCATTATAATTACGTCCTCCCTTCTTTTAATCGGTGTATCATTTATAATCTTATACCTATTATTTTCAAACTGAACTATATTTTCAAATATTGTTGTCCTGTTGTATTTAAAGCATAATATACGGTCTATATCATACTTTAAATTATTCTCCGAAGTAATATTCGGCTCTAGCATATTATGTAAAATGTTATTTATATCGGTAATATTTTTACAGTTACACTCTAGTATTGCATTTTTGATATTCTTTTTTATTTTATGTATATCATTTTTAATTTCATTGCTACATTCTAAACTATTTACTCCTAGCTCCATACACATTCTTTCAAATTGAGACATACCATTTATTTTATTACCAAGAGATACTGATAAATTCATATATATATCGGTAGAAAGCTTGTTCACATTAATAACATATCGTAATAAGTTAGTCAAGTTATGTATGAATTTTCTGTTTACTGCATGTAAATATATAAACATAGCACCATTTTGCTTTATATATAAATATGAGCAAATATTTAAGTTAAGATTGCCTATTTTAAAGTTAGATGCTAATATCACTGGTACTGTTATACTTTCATTAACAGCACCAGTATTAATAGAGTCTGATTTGACGATTAGCTTATATATTGTAGAATAAGCTCTTAGTTTATAACCATTTAAGCTGGACTTATAATATTCGTAAAATTTTGTAATGTTCGTATTACCCCATGATCTATATAATTTTAAAATATACTTTTCTTCGTCCATTGGTATCTTATTTTTTCTCGACAAAATTTCAGATGATTTATTATTTTTTATTTTTTTGTTTAGATAGATTAAGTACTTTTTATGGTAACCAGTAAGACTAGACAGGTATTCATATGTATATCCTGTCTTATTTTTTTCTGTCAATAGCTTAATAAGATACGTTTTATCACATTTCATTGTATATCACCCTAGTACATTATAACATATTTTATAAGAAAAGGTAAGATTTTTGTAAAATTTTTTGATAGGTTGCAATAAATTATAATTATGTGGTAAAATTCGGATAACTATATTTGTAAATAAACACAAGAGGTGATTTCGTGCTTAATATAATCATTATCGCATTAATAGTGTCTTCCATTCTAATTTTAATCTTAACCTTTGTTTATATAAATGATGATAGTAGCGAAACTGCTTTTTCCACAAAAATTAAAGGTGATGGAAGATGGTCAACTAGTAGAGAAATAAAAAAAGAATTAAAAAAAGTAAATATAGCAGATGACCATTTTAAGTATGGAGGTATACCATTAAAAGCAAATACAAAAAGAATATGGGTTGATAATAGTGATTCACATACGTTAATCATTGGTTCAACTGGAAGCGGTAAAACAAGACGTTTTATAAATCCAACCGTAAATATATTAGCTAAAGCATCTGAAAGTATGATTATAACAGATCCTAAAAGAGAATTATATGAGCAGACTGGTGATATATTACGTGAAAAAGGTTATAACGTAATTGTACTTAATTTTAGGGATCCTAATTTAGGTAATGCTTGGAATCCTTTAACTGTTTCGTATGAACTTTATAAGAGTGGGAATATAGATAAATCAATAGAATTTTTAGAAGATCTTAGTATTAATATTTTTTATAGTGATTATTATTCAAATATGAATCCAAATTTATTTAAAGAAAAATTAGCGGCAGACCTTTTTTGTGGGTTGTGTTTATACCTTTTTGAGGATGGAGAAAAAGATGAAATTAATTTAAATAGTATAAGTAATATGTGTAACGAGGGTGAAAGTGATTATTTGAATTCAACGTACCTGTTTCTATATTTTAAATGTAAAGGTGTAGAAAATCCGGCTTATTCATTTGTATCAAGTACACTTATGGCATCAGAAGAATTAAAATATGATGTGATTGCGTTATTCAAACAAAAAATAAGAACCTTTACATCAAGAAAATCTTTATCAAACATGTTATCTTACAGTGATTTTGATATAAGAAAATTTGGCTCTAAAAAAACAGCAGTGTTTATTATAGTCCATGATGAAAAAACTACATATCATGCTTTAGTTAGTATTTTTGTTAAACAATGTTATGAGGTAGTAGTTGATCATGCAACATATAATGGTGGGAAATTAGATATAAGACTTAATTTTTTATTAGATGAATTTGCTAATATGCCATCCATTAAAGATTTTACGGCAATGATAACTGCTTCACGTAGTAGAAGAATAAGATTTATTATGATAATTCAAAGCTTTTCTCAATTAGATATGATATATAAATATGAACCAGCAGAAATTATAAAAGGAAACTCTTCTAATTTGATTTATCTACTATCTAACGAAAATAAAGCTCTTGACACAATAAGTTCTTTATGTGGCGATAAAACAATAAAAGATAAAGAAGGTAAAATTTTAGAAAAAAGGAAATTAGTGACTATTAATGATTTGCAACGAATGAAAATAGGGAATGCTATAATCTTAAAACATAGAGTTTATCCATTTGTAAGTCACTTTCCCGATCAAAGCAAATATAAATTTTATAAGAAACCATCTAAAAAAACAGAGTTCATTTTAAGAAAAGAAAAAGGGGTTAAGTTGTTTAGTCTAATAAAGTATATAGAAGATTTAACAAAATAATAAAGCAACTCATTAATGAGTTGCTTTGTTATTTTGTTATTCAGTTTTTCTTATACTCTTTATAGGAATATTAGCATACAGTACTGGAACATTCCCATCAGTTTCTGTACTCTTTGTTTGACTTATTTGTATATCTAAGCCCTCTGTGTCTATGTCCATATATCTTGATATAACTTCCATTATATCAGCTCTTATTTTTTCTAATATCTCCCCGGAGCAGCTTGAACGATCATGAACCAGAACAAGTTTTAATCTGTCTTTTGCTACATTACCTGAAGATTTTTCTTTTTTAGTCCCAAAAGAATTCAAAAGTTTTGTAATATCAAACATTAGCTATACTCCTTTCATCTACCAATTTTTAAAAATTTTTTTAATTTGTCTATAAACTTATTGCCATTTTCCAAATCTAATAGAGGTACGTCATTACCCAATACTCTTTGAACTATATTCCTATACGCTTTACCCGCCAAAGAATTATTGTCTAGTACCGCAGGCTCACCTTGATTTGTAGAAACTACTATGTACTCATCGTCAGGCACAACCCCTACAATGCCTATTGCAAGTATTTCCATAACATCTTCAATCGACATCATTTCGCCTTTTTTTACCATATTCATCCTTATTCTATTTATTATAAGTGATGGTGACTTGATGTCGTTTGCTTCAAGTAGTCCTATTATTCTGTCTGCATCTCTTACCGCAGATACCTCTGGAGTAGTTACTACTATAGCCTTATCAGCACCAGATATCGCATTTTTAAATCCTTGCTCAATACCTGCTGGACAGTCGACTATAACATAATCAAAGTCTTCTTTTAATTCTGATGTAAGCTTTTTCATTTGCTCTGGGTTCACTGCCGTCTTATCACGTGTTTGTGCAGATGGCAACAAATATAGATTAGAGCATCTTTTATCCTTTATCAATGCTTGCTTAACTTTACAACGCCCTTCAACAACATCCACTAGATCATAGACTATTCTATTCTCCAACCCCATAACAACGTCTAAGTTTCTAAGTCCTATGTCTGCATCAATAAGAACAACTTTTTTATCCGATTGTGCTAATCCCATCCCGATATTTGCAGATGTAGTAGTCTTTCCTACCCCACCCTTTCCTGAAGTTATAACTATTACTTCACTCATCTTAGTCCTCCTAACTTTCTAAAAAAATTTTACCTGTACAGCAATCCTCTATTTACTCTTTTATATAATACCAAAAAAATATAAAAAAATCAATACATATCCATTTATTTTTTCAGAATTTTACAAATTTTTACCTCTTATATCAACCACGCAGGCACATACCAGTTCTTACTATCTATCGGCAAAACATCTGATGCTAGACAAACCACAGCTCCTGTGCCGATATTTGTTTTTAAATGTGCAGCACCTATGAAGTTGTCATCTTCTTCAGGATCTTTTTCAACAGGCTTTAGTACCGAAAAGTTTTTGATTGCATCTTTGGGTGCCGCACTTTTTTTTATTTCTATCGGATATATCGTGTTATTTTTTTGTATAATCATATCTATTTCCTTTTTATTGCTATCTCTATAGAAATAAAGAGGTGGGCGCTTTCCACTATTTATATAGCTTTTATAAATTTCAGAAACAACCCATGTTTCAAAAAAATCACCGCTCATAGCCCCTACTTCTAGTGCTTCAGCAGAATTCCATCTCGTCAGATATGCACAAAGTCCTGTGTCAAGAAAATACATCCTCGGAGCTTTTATCACTCTTTTAAGTGCATTATTAAAATACGGTTCAATGAGTGCCACAAGTCCGCTAGATACAAGAATAGACAGCCACTGCTTTGCTGTTGGGGACGAGACTCCTGCTTCACTCGCTAAAGTTTCATAGTTTACATTCGTAGCAGTTCTTGATGCCACAATTCCAACAAATCTAAAAAAAGCTAGTTCATCCGCAACCTGCGTTAGATCCTTTATATCACGACTGATGTATGTTTCTAAATATGATTCATAATACCCATCTCTGCCCGTTTCTGGCACTTCATAGAGTCGTGGCATAGATCCTTTATATATCCTATCAAATATTTCTATGATTGTCATTTTCTTTACTTGATTTATCTTTTTTATGAACAACTCTGGTTCAACCTCAAACGGCATAGATTCATTATTCGTAATTTCTGCATTCGAAAGCCCTAACATACGAAGGACGCCCACGCGGCCCGCAAGTGACTCCGTAACGTTTTTCATCATGTGAAAGGTCTGAGAACCTGTAAGCCAAAAGTCTCCACTAGTTTTCTTTTCATCAACATATACTTTGATGTAATCAAAAAGCTCTGGTACATATTGAACTTCATCTATAATCACAGGTGGTGCAAATCTTTGCAGAAATAGCTCAGGTTCAGTTTTTGCAAGTTCCCGATTTGTTGGGTTGTCAAGCGATACATATTTTCTGTCTGTGCTGGCAATTTTTTTAAGCAAAGTGGTCTTCCCAACCTGTCTCGGCCCCGTAACCAAGAGTACTGGGAAAGTATTATTGATTGATTTTATTGTTTCTTCAATCGCTCTTGTAATGTACATAAGCATATCAACTCCTTGTAACAGTATATACGTTTAACTATATGTTATGCAAATCTAAAATATAGTTTTATTTTAACATAAATATTTTTACTTGTCAATGGTTATTGTTCGTTGATTTTACGTGTACATTTAACTGCAGGTTGACAGCATTGTCTAAACTGTAACAAATTAAAAACTGCCGAAGATTTTCGGCAGCATTTTTTATTCTTCTACAAAGGCAAGTAAAGCCATTATTCTAGCTCTTTTTATTGTAGCTGTAACTAATCTTTGATGCTTAGCACAATTTCCAGTAACTCTTCTAGGTAGTATTTTACCTCTTTCAGATATATATTTTTTTACCTTATTTATATCTTTATAATCTAAGCTGTTTATATCATTTAAACAAAAATTACAAATCTTCTTTCTCTTTTTCATCACTTTTCTTTGATGTTGCATTCTAAAATCCTCCTTCCAAACTTTAACTAAAACGGTAAACTATCATCTTCTATATTTTCATCCTTTGGATAAAAACCGTCCATGCTATCTGAATTAGCGTTATTAAATGATGAGTCACCTTTTCTACTTTCAAATGAAGCTTTACTTTCAGCAAAATAATGGTCCTCTACAATAACTTCTGTTGAAAATCTTTTATTACCTGTCTGATCTTCCCAGCTTCTAACTTGAAGTCTACCGGCAACAGCAATCATTTGCCCCTTCTTTAAGTATTTTTCTGCAAATTCTCCATTTCCCCCAAAAGCAACTATATTTATAAAGTCAGCTTCTTGTACTCCATCTTTTTTGAATTTTCTATTTACTGCTAGTGTATATCTAGCAACCGCCACTGGTTCAGCAGAATTCGAATATCTAACTTCAGGATCTTTCACTAATCTTCCCATTAACATAACCTTATTCATGTTCTTAACCTCCAAGCCAAAAAATTATTTTTATTTTTCTGTTACTACAGCTGTTTCTCTTTTTTGATTTCTATCTGAATTATTTCTATTTGCATTTCTGTCAAAGCCTTTATTATCTCTTTTTCCAAAATTCTTTTTGAAATCTGTTCTAGGCTTTCTAATTATTTTTTTCTTAGGGTTTTGCTCTACAACTTCGTCAGTTACTATAATATGTCTCATAACCGAATCAAGTAATCTACAATCATTATCTATCTTTGCTATAGCATCAGCAGTACTTGTAAATTTGATAAAAACATAATAACCATCTCTAACCTTTTTGATTTCATAAGCAAGTATCCTTTTACCCCAGTCCTCAACGTTTGTTACAACGCCCTCTACTTTAGTGATAAAAGCTTTTATCTTCTCAATCTGCTCAGCTTTTTCTTCGTTTGATAAATTTGGTTTTAAAATAATTCCTAATTCATATTTGTTCATCACTTACACCTCCTTTTGGTCTACTGGCCCTTTCCATTTAAAAAGAGCAAGGAACTTTCATAACATTTGACATTATACCATAATTTTCTATTCTTGACAAGTAGTTTTGTAAAATTTATGCCAATTTTTCCTCAATTTCTTCTATATCCTCATCTTCGTGTTCCATTAATTTGTCCATCTCTACACTCACCATTACTTTTATCTCACTTATCCCTTTTGAAAGTATAACATACTTTCTCAATTCTTCAATCGTATACTCTTCATGAAATCCATGTTTTTTAAGATACTCTTTATCTGAAAGTAGAAATAAATCTTTTATTTCTACTTCTGAAAGTGCTAACGCCTTCATTATCTTTCTATTTAATTCTTCCATCCTATCGCATACCTCTACTTGGATAACACTAATTGCTGCTGTTGTGGCTGCATCTATTATATCAGTTTGTTCATCATATCCAAAGCCTTCTTTTTTAAACGGTTTCATCCACCCCGTTGCATTAAATAATACTTTATACTTTAAAGTTTGAGCTTCCATTACATCTTTTTTTACACTATCTAGTATAGCCATACTTAGGTCATATTGCAAATTCTCACTTAATACCTCGAGTACGGTTTTCTCGCCAATAGTTTTATCTATCTTCAACTTACTATTAGCTTCTATTTTGCACTGTCTTTCGATTTCATTAAACAGATGTCTAATCGCATTTTCCTTTATTTCATAGCTACCTTGTGGCATTAGTTCATTTATATATAGAAGCCCTATCTTAGCAAATTCTTCGTTCACCATCATGGTTTCTGTGTCTTTTGGGATAAACTTTGATTTTAGTGCTAACAGGTTTAGTACATTATGTATAGTCATACTTCCATTTATTTTAATATCATTTAGATAATTGTTTTCTTGTTCTATCACTACTCTCTCTTTTAGCTCTTCAAGCTGTTCATTTTTTTCTGCTAGGTCAATCTCCATTCTAGTCTTTTCTGCAAGCAATGCGTTATGGTTGTTAATAATATTAATCAAGCTCATTAATACTTCTATATTCTTCTCTTTCGTTTTCTTATTCTTTTTTGAAAAACTACCAAGCAGCTTTTCCACAAGATTACTATTTAAGTCCTCATTTAAGGTTGTGACCATATCTTCTATATCAGATTTGGTTATTCTAAATACTTTTTCTGTGTCCCGTTCTATTATTATATTCATTTTAGCAAGTTCTCTTTGAAATTCTAAAATATTAATTGCTAAGTTTCCATATAAATCCATTTGCGAAAACATTTCTATAATCCCCCATTCCTTCCATCAATTTTATAACCACCACCTAATATTACCTTATTTTACGACCAAAGTCAACGCTTTTCTAGAAAATTTTATAAGATTTTTTACCAAAAATAAAAAAAGCGCCAAAGCGCTTTTTTTTAGTGATTATCTCAATAATTGTAATACTCCTTGTGGTGCTTGGTTAGCTTGTGCCATGTCTACGTCTCTGATACGAGATTCTGCAGCTGTTAGGTTTTCACTAGATGTATTTAGGTTAGCTATTGAGTGTTCTAGTCTGTTTTGGATTGCTCCTAAGTTAGAACGTTGTTCACTTACTAAGCTTATTGCATCGTCGATAAGTCCTATTGCAAAGCCTGCTGCTACTGTTGTACTAACATCTATTGATGAAAGTAGCATATTGTCTGTTGACATGTTTTGTACAGATAGGTTCATAGTTTGGTCTTTGTTAGCACCGATTTGCATATCTATTGATGAATCTGTATGTGCATCTTGTGCTTTTTGAGTTTCTTCAAATGCACTCATGTAATCATTGAATTTTGTTATTTCTGTAGTATCTGTACTAGATGCTTTTGCTGTTAATTTTAAGTTTGTAACTGATTCAGCTACACCAGACTCTCCTACTACATTAAATTCTTGAGTAGTTGCATTATAGCTTACTGCTGAGCTTCCACCGATAGCTGTTTGGATTTCTCCTGCTAATGTGTTTAATGTATCTCCAACTAGTATAGTGTAGTCTCTAGTAAATGATGTTCCACCTACTGCTCCTTCTATAGTGATTACGTTTCCATCTTGTAATCCTAGTTTGTTTCCATCAGTATCTGCTACAACAGCTAATGTATCAGTTCCTGCTACTGTCGTTGATGCTGCTGTTCCATTTTCTTCTGTGTTTATTGCTTGCCCTGCTACAAATGTGTTTGCACCAGCTGCTTTACTTCCTGCTAAACCAAAAATTGATGCAACACCAGTATTAGCTCCATTCGCTGCTACGGCTATTCCTTCACCTGCAAGAGCTGTTAAACTTACCATTCCGTTTCCATCATCTGCTACTGTAACAGCATTCGTTCCAAATGCTGTGTTTATTTTACTTTGCAATGCAGCTAAAACTGCTGCTTTAGTTGTAGCAGCACCAATTCCAGCTTCTCCTGCTATATCTATTGTTGCAGTCTTACCTCCAACTGTTAAGTCAAATATCGTTTCCCCTACTCCATTAGTAAGGTCTTGGTTAACATCAAAATCTACTGTACCCACATGTGCCGCTGTAGCTGCTCTATACCCCATTGCAGACAGTGCTGACTCTGCTGCTGTTGTTGGAGTATTTAGTGTTACACCTGTTGATGCTCCTGTATCCGATGTGATAAATGACATTTTATTAGTTGAAGTGTTATATGTTGCTCTTACTTCACCTGATAAGCTAGCGTTGTTTCCTATACCAGCATTTATAGCCGCTACTAGTTCAGATCTACTATAATTACCAGCTGCTATTGTTATTTGTTGTGCTGCTCCACCCAAAGTATTACCTTGTGCGTCTTTTACTGTTAGTGCAAAACCATCATTCATGCCTGTAACTATTCTTGTAGTAGCATCTAGTGCTGTATCTGCATCTACTTCTGCTCCTGCTGCTGCTAGTTTGAATGCATTTGATTCTAGCTTTGTACCTTGTGCTGTTCTTGCTCCGTCTATACTACCGTTAAGTATTTTTCTACCGTTGAATTCTGTAGAGTCTGCTATACGGTCAATTTCTGTTTTAAGCTGTGATACTTCTGTTTGAAGGTTTGCTCTATCTTCTGTTGTCATTGTACCATTTGAAGATTGTACTGCTAGTTCTCTCATTCTTTGTAGTATTGAGTGAGTTTCACTTAACGCACCTTCTGCTGTTTGAAGTAGTGATATACCATCTTGTGCATTTCTTGAAGCTTGTCCTAAACCTCTGATTTGACCACGCATTTTTTCTGATATCGCAAGACCCGCTGCGTCATCTCCAGCTCTGTTGATTCTCAAACCTGAAGATAATTTCTCCATAGATTTTGCTTGATTTCCTGCTGTTGCAGTCAAGTTCCCATAAGTATTTAAAGCCATTAGGTTGTTATTAATTCTCATAATAATCTCCTCCTTGAAATTAAAATAATTTTCTGGGCATCCATGCCCATATTGTTGGTAAGGTGTGTGCACCTACCTTACCTTCATTATACATATCGACATATTTTTTGTCAAGTTTATATTGGGAAAAAATAAAAAATTTATTTTTTATTTACCCTGTAGGGGCTGTACCTTGTGTCAGCCCGCTCTCTTTGATTTTGCAATATACTTCTTGTCGGCAAAACAATTTTTCTGCAATTTTTAATTTTATTTTTTACACCTTTATATGTCAGCTGTTCAAGTTTTCGGGTCGACACAAGGTACGACCCCTACAAATTAAAAGTGTATTTCTACACTTTTTTGATATTTTAACATCTACTCATTATAATCACATATTTCAAAATAAGGAAAAATTAAAATTTATTTTTTATTTACCCTGTAGGGGCTGTACCTTGTGTCAGCCCGCTCTCTTTGATTTTGCAATATACTTCTTGTCGGCAAAACAATTTTTCTGCAATTTTTAATTCTATTTTTTACACCTTTATATGTCGGCTGTTCAAGTTTGCGGGTCGACACAAGGTACGACCCCTACAGTTGGAATATATCATGTATTGATATATTTACATATAATTGTCTGAATAATAAAATTTATCTTTTTTCCACGCTATAGGGTTTTCTTGTATATATTTTCTGATTTCATATAATTCCTTTTCATTTCTTATTACATGCTCATAATAATTCCTTTGCCATAACTTTTTATCAAATTTCTCCCATCCTTTCTCTTTAACGCCTTTTATGTATTCATTTGTTGTAATTGTTTTAAACCATTGTATTATATTTGAAATTTTAACTTTACCTTCTTCTAGTATGTTTATTATCATATGAATATGATTAGGCATTATTACATACTCATCTACCTTTACATTTAGGTACATTTCATTTATTTTTTTCAAACATGTTTCTACCATAATATTCTTTTCGTTTTTTATTAAAGTATCATTTTCAATATTTCCTAATATACATTCCTTTTGATTTAAACATATTGTTACAAAATATCCACCCTTTGTACTATAATCATAATTAGGTAACCTTACGTTTTTTCTTATTTTTAGTTTGTCATTCATACTCTCACCCACACCTTATATTCTCAGATATCCAAACTTTCGGGTCGACACAAGGTACGACCCCTACAAATAAAAAGTGTATTTCTACACTTTTTTGATATTTTAACATCTACTCATTATAATCACATATTTCAAAATTCTGTATCTTATCAAAGATTATATAATCCCTTCTATCTACAAATGGTCCTTCATTGTAGTTTTTCTTTATTACATAATATGCATCGCCTGTGCCTTCTGCTCTGTCATCATACCAGTCTAGGAAGTCTTCTATGTCTGGTATTGATAAATCATACTCTTTTTCTAGTCCATTTATCATCGTTATAGTTATTATCGCCCTATCTCCACCAAATTCACTCGGAGTTTGTGGTGTAAGCACTACCTCATTTGAATCCTCACCCTCGCCTGCTGTATTTACTGCTGCTACTACGTAGTAGTATGTATTTCCGTTTGTTACACTGCTATCTGTATATGTCGTTGCTGTAACACCATTCGCTATAGTTGTGTATGTTCCTGATGTTGTTCCTCTTTTTACGCTATAGCTAGTAGCACCAGTTACTGCATCCCAAGATAGGTTGGTAACAGCATTTCCTGCTGTGCCTGTTAGTACTGGGGCTGATGGGATTATGACTGGGGTTGGTGGGGTGTATTCTTCTACGGTTGCTAATGTACCAGAACTATTTAAACCTCCTACTGCATATATTTTACCAATAACCGTAGCTGCTCCTAAAGAGTCTCTTGAAGTGAGTGCATTAGCTACTGAATCCCACTGATTTGATACAGGATTATATTCGTAAACTGTATTTGTAGAATTACTACTTTCACCCGCTATTACATATATTTTTTCATTTACGACTGCCGTTCCAAAATATTTCTTTCCTACTGGCATATTAGCAACTTGAGTCCATGAATTACTTGTTACGTTATATTCGAAGACTTTATTACTATTAATACCATCCGCATTACCCATTACATATATTTTATTATCAACAATGGCTACTCCATGCCCCCATGTTTGTACCGGCATACTTTGTTTTTCTTGCCATTGATTTGTTGTAGGATCATACATTTCCACTTTATCTATTCCATTACCATTATTACCTGCAATTATATATATCCTTCCGTCTACGACTGCAGCTTCTGAATAAGCCCTTGCATATTGCATACTTGCTATATCAGTTGACCACGTATTTGTTGTAGTATCATATGCATATACTAAATTTTGTGGATTTCCACTATACATTCCACCCATTAAGTATATTTTATTTTCTATTACAGCAACTGCTGTTCCATCTCTACCTTGTGGAATATTAGCTTTAGGTGTCCATGTATCTGTACTTGGATTATATTCTTCCATAGTGTTTAAATAAGTATTGCTCGCGTTACTACCACCTATCGCATATATTTTGCCATTTACTGCAACTATACTTGCATTATGTCTAGCTGTTCCCATACTACTAACAGTTCTCCAAGTATCCCCCTCCGCACACACCACTACCTGTGCACCTACCCAAAACACCATCGCAAATACCAAACTAGCTAAAATTTGTGTCCACTTCAAAACTCCTCTTCCTCTTTTGTTCATCAAAAAATTCCTCCCCTATTATATAATATATTTTGTGTGGTGACTCTGCATCACCATTTGTGTTTATACACAATATATCTATCGGGATTATCATTTAAAAACTTTAAAAATCGAATGAACTGTGCAATGTTCGTAACCAAATGAATTTCACCTTTTTCTTGTATTATCTCATTATCATTTTTTTCAGTTTTTTTCTTTAATCGGCAAATAGTTTTCACTACTAGCTACTTTTTTACCCGTTTTTGCTTCCAGCTCTGACCTTGCGGATTTTGCGATTTTTTCTACCTTAGCAAGCTAGAGCTTTATAGGCTCAGCTTTAGGACTTAGAACTGATTGAATTAGGCGAAGTAAAGCATCAAGATCCGCGA
>Ga0209319_1001766_pt1 | contig 15763 bp, 14 predicted proteins | sample RifGroE2_FD_184000 | JGI IMG/M metagenome (GOLD analysis project Ga0209319, IMG submission 184000) | Groundwater microbial communities from Rifle, Colorado - Groundwater E2 (SPAdes) (version 2) | ecosystem: Environmental > Aquatic > Deep subsurface > Groundwater | place: Rifle, Colorado, United...
AACGGTCCACGGTTTTGTTACGTGCGGGTTTTTCGCCGCGTTTCATTATCCCCCGTTACCGAAAGTTAAAGATAACTAAATTTGTCAAAAAACCACCAAACCCCCGCATGTAATAAGAACCGTTGTTAGGGGTTGGCCGATGTTTGTACTTGCTTAAAGTTCAATGTCTTAGAAATGAATTTTCATTTCGATAAAGCGGGAAGGGCTTGAAGGCTTTTTTGGTATTTTAAGCCTGTGTGTAAGATTGTGTGAATACCAAATATGCCTGAAAGCGAAAGGATGGTTATAATTAAAATCAAAAAATCATCTAATTTTTCCAGTAAGATTACTTTTTATTAATTTGGCATTTGGATTATACTTCTCCACGAGAGAATTAATAATTATTTCATCTCCATAAGTTGCTTTTGGTCCAAGAGTTATTTCCATAGAATTTAATGATGCTTTTTCAAATTCAAGAAAGTAACTATCAAATTGAGGATAGTGCTTCTTAATTAAATTATTATAAGAACTTTGGTTTATTTCTTCTACAGTTACAGCAGTATTTTCAATTGGTATCATGAGTAGTACAATTCTATACTCATTTTCAACAGACCAATATTCACTTTTATATTTAGCAAGCTTATTAAGTTCTAATCCAATATTGCTTTTTATTAAAGGGTTTAAATTTATTTTGTTATTAGTATACTCAACCTTTGTTAAAGGTTCATAATTAAGAACCAAACATTTAGTATCAAAGTACATTTCGGGATTTGCAATACATCCTTTTTCGTTGAAACCTTTAAAAAAAGGAAAGTCTAATTTAATTCGAATACCGCGAAAATCTTGAGTATACATTTTCCATAAAGATAAATTTTCTTCTTGATGAGCAGTCCAACAAGAAACGAAAATAAAAGGTGCTAAATATCCAAAATCATCAGTAAAGCCTTCAGTTAAATCATTTACTTTATCCAATCTATTAAATTTGATTGTACCTGAATCCAAAATAGCCGCTAAAGAGTCAATATTTGTATAATGATATAATTCCATATTTTTAATATATTATTTTTTAAGCCACCCAAGTTTATTGTCAAGAGAATTCAGTTCATCAGGAAAAATTGAAACTAATTTTATTTTGAATTCATTAGATAACATTAACTTTTCTTTAGTTCTTTCATCATATTGCATATCACCTTTTAATCCAAAAAATTCAATATATACATTACCAATTTTCCAATCAGCTCTTTTCTTTCCATTTGGATTATAAACGTTGTGGAAAGGATAAAATGGTTCTTTTTCATATACAAAGCCATTTTTAAATAACCAATTATCAATAAATTCTTCACTTAGAGAATTACAAACATTTCCACTTAATGCAACACATTTAATTCCCCTGCCAGCTTTCATAACATTGTTTGGCAACAATTTAAACTTTACCAATGATTCAAACCACGAACCGAATTTATCTTTCAACGTTTTTATTCCACCAAAACCTATAAAACTGGAATAAACTGTAATCCAATTTTCTGCTGGAATTCTTATAGTTGAATTATAATTTATCAAATCAAAGTTGCTTTCAGCAATATAACCACAACTTTCAATAAATGATTTTAGATTTGTTTCAATTTCATTATCATTTGGTGTTAGATTTATTGGGCACTCAAAACAACAATCTACATTACCATTTGCGCCATAGTAAATCCAATCTGGCAATGCAAGAATATTATATTTTTTGCCACAACATGCACATGATTTATAAATATTGTTCTTTTTTATCCATGTTAATGCTATTTCATGAAAGTCATCATCAAGCAATTGATAAAACCTATATTGACAGAAATCAAAAACTATTTTATCATAATCAGATGGACGAATAATATCTTGTTCTATTTGGTAATAATTTAAATATTCAGATTCAATATCTTGAAACAAGTCCAAACTTTCATTCTTTTTTTCCCTGATGCGCTTTCTAAATTCATGAGAAATAAAGTTATATGCGAAAATTCCATGCTTTGTGGTTAATTCATTTAAAATTGAATAATCTTGATTCGAAGAAAAATTGTTCAACAATAGTTCCTTATATTTATTTTTCTCATTAAACTTTTTGGTTAAGTGTGAATAATTCGGAGAATTAAAAAATGAATCATTTGTATATTTTGTTGGGATTTCTTTATCAAATGGAAAATAAAAATGAGCTAATTCATCAATCGCTTTTACATTTTTAAAATTTCTGATATAATAATCAAGTCTTTGATAAGTTGTCATACAGATACATTTTCAAAACTGGTTACTAATATTATTAATGTGTGTGCTGGAATAAAATGCAAGTGTGTGGAAGCGAAGGGATGGTTGTGCGATGGGCTGGAACACTTTTGCATTTGAGCGTTGGATTTTTTTATTTTTATTTTCTGATTTGCACTTCAATTTCATTTCGTTTTTTTCGGCTTACCCCTAACGGTTGCGCTTGTGTTTTGTGCGGGATTGATCGCCTTAGCTATCAATCCACCGCTAATAAAGTTTAAAAATAGCAAAAATGTTTGAGTATTCCTTCAACCCGCATAAAATGCGAAGCGCTGTTATGCATTGGCTTTTTTATTTATTTTTAATTTCTTCAATAATCACAGAATGTCTTTCCATAGTAACTTTCTGTTGTGGTAATTCTTCTGAAAAGTCATACCCTAAGAATTTTCCATAAATGTACTCGTTCTTTTCAACAGTTAATGGTGTGTCAATTTGCAAACCATTTTCAGTAACTTCATAAAATAGAATTGGATTATAAGATGTAAATAATTCTTTGTCTCCCCACAATTCAAAATCCGACCAATATCCAGCCAATTCTAAATTCGAATCACTATCAAGATTTTTTGCTACAGTTTCAAATGAAGGCAATCTTTCAGTTGATACCACTGTGTCATTAAAAATTGTCAGTTTGTTATTTACTGGTTTGCTTGGATATGAAAAAGTTTCATAAATTAATTCAAATTGATTTCTATTCTTATTTGGGATTAAAATTGCATTTAATTTTTCCAGTTTGAATTCATCCATTTCTTTTTGTTGAAAAATTGGTTTTCCATTCCTTTCAATATTCAAAGAAGTAAAAACACCATACTTTCTATATGTTTCAACATCACCACCAACTATTTCAAAACCGTTGTCCATTACAATTTTAAAAACACTATCCACCATAGCATTTGAATTTTCTTCCTTTTTATCTTCAGATTCATTGGAAGAATTTTTAATACCACAACTTGAAAGCATTAAACCTGAAATTAAAATAATTAATAGTCTGTCCATATTTTTCACGAAAAAAGCTTATGCATAACGGTCCGCGGCTTGATTTTGTGCGGGTTTTCGCCCTGTTTCATTATCCCCCGTTACCGAAAGTTAAAGATAACTAAAATTGTCAAAATACTACTGCGCCCCGCATTTTTTCTGAACCGCTGTTACGGGTTGTAGCTTATTTATTCAATTTTGTCTCAAAGCATTTTCTGTCAATAAAATAATCGATTTCCTTAAAAAGAATATTGTCCAAGTCGTTTATTGTTATTCTTTCAGCTTTTTTTTCAGTCATAAGAACTAGTCTTTTCGATAAAAACAATTTGAACTCTTCTCTCAATAAATTTGAATTTTCACCATTCACTTTTAGAATAATATTCAAAGTGTCATTAGGTTGTAAGACTTTTGTAAAAACTTCACAGTCAGTAAGAGAAAAACTGTCAAGATTAATTAAAGTTTCAGTTGCAATATTATATAAATTAAAGTCTCCCTTAATTTTAAAAAAGTGTTCATTTACTAATTCCTTATTAGTTAAACCTGACTTATCATTTTCACTTAACCATATCAAGTAATTAAATTCACTTTCATTCACTAAAACACATTTAAGTTCTGTTTCAGAAAATTCAAATTCAGAATGTAATTCATTATTCAAATTCAAGTTGTCAACTTGAGAATATGTTTGAATTGAATAAACTATCAAAATGAATAAAAGTGTCTTTTTCATAAATGCGTTTCCTTTTTCGAAAATAAGCTATTACCCGTAACGGTCCCGTGTTAACAATTGTGCGGGTTTGCGCCCTGTTTCATTGTCCCCCGTTGACCAAAGTTAAAGATAACTAAATTTGTCAAAAAACCACCTAAACCCCGCATTATTGTTGAACACGTGTTACCCAACGTTTTATCTCATTTCTAATTTTTTTACCCCATTCTTTATCATCTGGTGACACAATTATCGTATTGAAATTATATCGTTCTGCTTCAATTTCAACTCCTTTTGAATCATCAATATGCAAATCAAAATTAAATGCAGGAGGATATTTCGAAGAATTAATATTCATCAATTTTAAAGTTCTTTCATTTTGTATCTGATTTACAACTCTGTCAACTTTTACACCATAGTATCTGAATGTTAACTTTACTTTTCTTCTCGTCCGATATGAAGTTGTATAAATGTGTATATTATGACCATCATTTTTTAATTGTCTTATTAGCTCACAGGTTCCTTTACGTATCTTTTCAATACCCAACAATTTCCCAATTAAATTTCTTTTTTCTGTTTCAAATACATTCCCATGCGGTATCAATGTATTATCTAAGTCAAAACTTATATTCATTTCAATTTTCAAGTTAAAAAGTTGCCAATGTTTTTTTCATAATAATCTTTATCAAGTGAAAACTTTAAGAAACATTAGATTTCAATATTGTATGTCAATTCTTAGTGCTTTCATAAAATGTTGGGTAACGGTTGCGCTTGTGTTTTGTGCGGGTTTTCGCCCTTCATAGCTATCCGCCGTTAATAAAGTTTAAAAATAGTAAAAAAGTTCGAAAACCACTTCACCCCGCATAAAATGCGAAGCGCTGTTATACAGCGTTTATTTTTTTTCTTGTTCACTTATCAAGTTAATATTATACTTTTCTATTTCTGTAAGCTTATCATTTACATTTTTAGATTTTGGAATATACCATTCTGTGCTTTCAAAATGTTCTTTCAAGTCAGGTGAAGAAAATATATATCCATGTGCCGCAAATATTTCGTTTCTCATAAGTCTTAATTCTTCAGGTTTTCTCCAACCTAAGTCATATTTTCCGAATTTACGATATGAAGCTTCAGGATATTCTCTACAATATTTTTTCATTGCTGTTTCATAGTCAACTTTCAATGAGTCTCCACTTGGCTTAATTACAATAAATTGTCTTAATGAGTCTGGAAAACTGCCAAACCTTTTAAGCAAATTGTTGTTGAAACTTTCAGAAAGTTGTGGATTAATTTTAAAAGAGTCGACTTGAGAATAAATTTCAAATGGAGTATAATCTATTAGTCTAAATTGAGTAAAAGATTCAAACCTGTCACTATAACTTTTAAAACCAATAAGGTCGAGTTTATTGTCAGAATTAATGTCATATATTTCATATACCTGAAATTGGAGTGTTTGTTTTTTCAATTCATTATTATTGACCTGAACTATCCAAAAATTTTCAAGACAGCAACCATATTTTGGCTCATTTAGAAAAATATAATGACTTTTGTTGAATTGAATAAGATAAAACAAATCAGAGTCAATAAGTTTTGGAATTTTCTTAGTCATTAATGAGTCTACATAGTCAAAGTGATTGTCAAGTTCTAAATGCTTACCATTTGCAAAATTTATAATGAATTTCATGTAAATTCCAGGATCTCCAATTGCTAATTTTCCATTATCGTAATTAACCAGTCCTTTCAGAATAATTGTGTCAGCTTTATTATCAAAGTCAAGGTCAATAATATGCTTTTCAACAATTTGCTTTTTCATCCAGCTATACAATTCCTGAAATTCGTCATCTTGAGAAAACGAAATATTTGTAAGAACTAAAAATGTAATAAAAAGTAGTAGACGTTTCATATTTTCAAAAAAATTAATGCTGTATAACGGTTTCGCCATAAGAAAAGTGCGGGTTTTCGCCCTGGTTTCCTATCCGCCGTTAATAATGTTTAAAAATAGTAAAAATGTTTGAAAACCACTTCACCCCGCATTTTTTTTGATGGCGTGTTAGCGGGAGTTAAAAAAATCTAATTCTTCTTATTCTCTGACGATTCTAATTCCTTTTTTTGTTTCTGTGCTTCTTTGGCTTGCTCTTCAGCTTTTATAGCTTGCTCTTCAGCTTTTTTTCTCTGTTCATTTGCAAATTGCTTTTGTTCTTCAAGAATCTTTTTCAACTTTTCAACAAGTTGTTTCTGCTCTTCTGCAATCATTCTCTGTCTCTGTGCTTCTTTAGCGTTCTCTTCTGCAATAGCTTTTTGTTCTTCAGCTATCATTTTCCATTTTTCAGCAATTTCTTTTTGTTGCTTAGCAATTTCTTTTTGTTCTTCAGCAATTTGCTTCCAATCAATCAAAGTGTCCTGCGGAATCTCAGATAAAACAATTAATGAGCTTTCTTTAAAATTGATTGCAAAACTGTCAACCGTCAATGAAAATAAAATAACTGTCAATAAATAAACTAAACTTTTCATATCGTTGAGAATTAGGTTTTTGCTTTTAACTTTCAGTTTTCTGCCTGAAATTTTTTAATTACCGCTAACGGTCGCGGCTTAGAAAAGTGCGGGTTTTCGCCCTGTTTCCCTATCCGCCGTTAATAATGTTAAAAGTAGTAAAAATGTTTGAGTATTCCGTCACCCCGCATTTTTTTAGAGCCGCTGTTAGTGGCTGTTACTATTTTCGTTTTTAGCATCATCTTCAATTGTTTCTTTCAATATTTTCATTAACTTCCTGGGATGATTTTGAATTATCTGAAATGTCGATAATAAAATCGTTGTCAACAAAGCAATAATTGAAATCCAGTAACTTATATTAGATTTATTTAAGTATTTATCAACTAATAAATTCTTTTTATATAATTCTTCTGAAATTCTATTTATATCATTTTGTACTAAATAGAAATTATCGTTCAATTTAACTCTCAAGTTTTCAAAATCGTTTTTTTGATTAGCTTCAAGTTTGTCAAAAGGATTTGTTTGTAATTGAACAAGAATTATACTTTTTAATTTATTGAGAAAGATAGTATCATTTGTACCTTTCAAGTAATAGTCAGATAATATGTCATTCAAAACAATCGAAAGAGGAGTCTCTTCCAAATATGTTTCACTTTTAGATTTTTTTAAAAGAATATATTTGAGATTAACTTTCTTCAATTCTTTATTGTTAAAAACATGTTTGACAACTTCAATATCTCCGTCATTATGCACAATGGTTTCAATTTCAGATTTAATGTTTTTGCTAAAATAAAGCTTGCCAAGATTATTGTCTTGGTCAGATATAAAAAGTATAATAGTTAATGAAAACGCCAAAATAATCATGATTACTGTAATTAATTTCAAGTAATTGAGTGTTTTTCTTAACTTCATTCTTTCTACTGCATAAAATAAATCTTTCATAGGTTGATGTGTCTGTGAATTTTTTTTCATAGTTCAAAAATTAGTAATTGCCACTAACGGTCCGCGGTTAAGTTTTGGCGGGGATTTCCGCCCTGTTTCCCTGTCACCCGTTAATAAAGTTTGAAGATAGCACAAAGTTTGAAAACTACCAAAAACCCCGCTTAAATTTGAACCGCTGTTACACACTGTGCGCTGATGCCACCATACTTGTCAGTATAGTTGCTGAATTATCCATGAAAAATAAAAAAAATAATATTAAGGTTAGAATTACTAATTGCCGGAACGGCAAAATTGGGTTGGATTACAAACTTTTTGGTAAGCCTTTGGATGTGCGTTGTGTTAGCGCAGGCTTGCCAAAGTGTTTGTAATTAAGCATTTATTTAAAAGTAATTACATAGGCTTTCAATAACTTCTACAGCGTAATTATCAGCAAAATCCCAGTATTTGGTATGCATTCTTGCTGGTGCTGTTCTACTCGTATCTGAAATGATTTTATAGCGTGTAACATCAGGTTCATATTTTGAATAATATGAATCTATTAATTCTTTCTGCGATAAGTATAAAAATTTATGAATACTGTGCTCTACAGCTTGAGTCATAACTTTCCATTTTAATTCTGAAAAACCCTTTCTAATTTCGGAACAATTCACTGAAATAAAATGTAAAGAATTTAGGTAGTTAAAACTTGGATCTCCAAATTCTGTAATCTTTTTCCTTAATGTACCAGATTCATATAAATGGCTATGCCATCTTGTAAATGCTACTTTTTGCGACTCCCCAATGTATACTAATTCTCTTGCAAAAATAAAATAAACAAAGGAACCTGATAATTCACCTTTAGTATAAGCATTAATCTCCATTATCAAATAAATCCCAATTTGAATTTACCCAATTATCAAGTTGATGAGAAACAGTTCTTTCAAATTTTTCGAAAATTTGCTTTACGACATCATCATCAACTGATAAAAATTTTTGTATTGTTTGATTTTGTCCAACAGCTAAAGCATGCAATAATGCTTCAATTGATTGTCTCGAAGGTGTTCCTGCTCCTAATTTTGTCAAAGTGTGTTGATAAAATGTATGAGATTTATTTATTAAAACATAAGTGCCTTCAACTCTATCAATACAACTCTCCCAGAGATTCATGTTTTTACATTTATCCCAATACCGAACTCTCCTAAATCCTTCTTCCTTCTCTATATTCTCATATTTTGGTTCTTCCTGATCAACTTTAGTTTCAGATTCTTCTTCAATTTTTTCTTTTCTTTTATTTGCTTCAGGTTGATTTAATGACGGGATTTCTTCTTCATCTTCTTCCAATGTAGTATTACGAAGGTTAAATTCAAAACCTTCTTTTTTATCATTACGCTCCCTTTCTAATAACCAATCACATGTATCAAATACTTCATCAGATTGGTCGATTGGGATATCACACAATACTTTAATTATTTGTTCTATATCTTCTGAAATTGTCAATTGTTGTTTGGAGACATCGACACCAAATAAATCATCATGCTCTGTAGTAAAATCAATTACCGCACGAAAACCGAATTTCCTATTTAAGTATAATTTTTCACCCCACTTAATCAATCTACCATTCCTATAAAAATAGAATCCACTATTTTTTAAACTTACTTCATATTCTTTTATTTTACTTCTCTCTTCTTCTGAAAATTCGGGAAAGGTACTCATTTTAAATTTTGGGAAAATAGTAGCTCTTATTTTAATTTTTTCGCCTGTGGGATTTAAAGGATTCTCAAATGATCTATCCAGAACACGACATGGTCTTTTACAATCATATTTCTCTTTTTCATAACTATCATATGCTTCATCCCAAAACAACATATCTTTTGGTTCAATTGAATTTCCCTTTAAAATTTTATTTTCATGGTCAATTACTTGCAGAGAAATTTCAATATTGTTATTTTTTAATATTTCGTAATAATGGACGCCAGCTTGTGAATATATATCCATCATTATCTTATTTGCAGAGAATCTGCTTGTATATATAATATCCTTAATTGTTATAATTGTACCCGAATTATATAAAGCAAGTTCATTTATGTATTCAGCTGGAGTGCTTTCATAAGAAACACCAAAAGCATTTTTATCTCTAATTATTGCTCTATCTAAATATTTGAGTAAAGATATCTTGTCTGATGTTTTACTAACAACTTCAATCCTGTTGCCTAAGGAAAATCCTGCTGATTTAAGTCCCAATCCATATTTTGATAAACTATTTGGCTTATAAGACACATCTGAACCTAATTGAAGAGCAATATCTATTTGTTCATCTGACATCCCACATCCATTATCTATAATTTGAATATGATGAATATTTTGAGCACTATTAATATTTGTACCTTCTTTTATATGTAATTTTACAATTATCTTTTTAGATTCGGCAACAACCGAATTGTCAATAATATCCAGAATTGCTGAGCAAGGATTATATCCTATTTTAGAAATTGCTTCACAAATTCTATCAGCATTAATGTTTAATTGTTTAAAATTTGACATATTTTATCTTTTATAGATTTATTATGGAGAAAATTAAATTATATTAAAAATTTTAGCTCTCTCGTATTCTTTTATATTAGAAATTGCCTGTCTGCTTTTTATTTTTTCCATTGAACGAGCAACTTTGTTGCTTTCCTTATCACTAAACCCAAGAAATTTATTGATCATTCTTAAATCATTTTTATTATTAATATCCAAAAGAAAAGCTGTCTCGCACATACTTGAAAAATCAAATGAAGGTTGATTAAATTCTTCAATCCCTTGAGATAATAATACAACCGAAACTCCTTTGGATCTAATTTCTCTTAATATTTTCTCTAGGATTTCTTTTGACTTTTTATCTTTAAAGACGTTATGAGCTTCATCAATTAATAATACATATCTCATACCTTTTATGTCATTCTCAATTTGAGTATTTTCCATATTCATGAAGGTATTGTATATGTAATTTATGATTAAGAATGCTGCTGTAAAACGAACGTTCTTACTTAAATCTCCAGATAAACTTAAATAGTAATTGTTATTTAAGAAAGAACCATCTGAATTTGTATCGAATAACTCAACTTCACTTAAACCAACTAGAATTTCTGTTAATGTAGTTGGTCGATCACCTGCAATATCATGTACATTATTTAAAATTTCCTTCAAGGTAGGATATTTACCACTATGTTGATTATCAAATGCTATTTTAGTTGCTTCTTTTAAATGCTGAACCTGCACTTTCCCTAAGCCTGCATAATCAGTAACAATATCTACAAATTTATTAATTCCTAGTATTTTATTATTTTCATTTACACTATCAATAAAAGATAAAGGATTTACTGGGAATGGTTTATTTGGTGTATCTATTAATTCTGCTTGGGTCTTCTTAAAGAATGAGCTAAACTCCTTACTTTGTTTATCCAATTCACTAATTCCCTTGAAATCTAAAAAGATAAAATTGGTCTTATATTCTGAAGCTTCAATAATCCTTTCTAATAGTCTTTGTGCAAAATACGTTTTACCTACACCAGATTTACCTGCAACTGCAATATGAGAGTTACTGTAATCAATTGTATTGTTAGGAGTAAAGAAAATATCATTTCCATTTTCATCTTTACCAACTAATAATTTCCATGGATTATATGAAAAAGTTTTCTCTATATTCTGATTATAATTGTTAACGTGCTCAAGACTAACAGAAGTGTTTTCCAAAGCATTTATACCACTGTCGATATTGTCAATTAAAAAATCAAAGCCTGAATAGTTCTTATTATCATTAAATATTTTATTTATTAATTCAAGACCATGATCAACATGCATCTTAATATATTTACTAATGTCAGAGTTTGATTTATGTAAATTATAAAACTGACAAATCATTGCGATATAATACGTTTTGTATTTTCCAAAAAATGTATCTTCTTTATATGCTTTACCTTTTGAATCTTGCAAATTGTGCTGAATGGAAAGTTTAATATTAGTTTTTAATGAGTAGGCTAAAGCAATACGTGCAATATGATTTTCAGAGCCAAGATTTAATCTGCGAGATAATTCTCTCACAACATCTTTGTTTTCTAGTGAAGTAGTTATATTAATTTGCATTTTTATTTAGCTTTTCAAATTCAGAAAATAAGGTATCAGGTTGAACTGGTAAGAACTCCGTTTTACTATTTTCAATGTTGTTTAATAAATAAGAGTTTGCTATATGTGGTAAAAGTAAATCGTACTCTTCACTGGACATTTCTTTCTTTATTAAAGGGAACAATACTACTTGTTCAGAAACTTTTGGATAGAAATGTTTTACAATATTATGTGCATGATCAACATCAAACTTTTGCATTGGAGAATCAATAAATACAGGAAACTTTATGTATGATTCTTCAACTAAACCATATAGTAATGCTGTAGCATACATTTGTTGCTCTCCTTTAGACAGATTTCCTTTGTTGATAAGATTATTGTTCTCATCAATCAAATTAATATCAATATCTTCTCCAATTATTTGAACTTCAACATTACTTATAAAGTCCTTTTTATGCATTAAAGTATGTAAACTGTTAAATATTTTCTTTTCAAGAGATTTTTTCTTTTCGATTTTGAAATTTGCAATGAATTTTTGTAATCGTTTAACAAGTCGTTCTGTAATAATAAATTTTTCTTCGTTTTGTTTTGAAACTTTAATCTTCTCAGTGATCTTATCAATTGACTTTCTTTTTTGAATTATATCATTTTGATGAGTTTCATTTTCTTGTTTTAATCTTCCAATTTCAATTTGCAATTCTTCTATTTCCTTATCTAATCTTTCTTTTGACTCTCTATCAGACCTTACAATAGGGTTTTCCTGATTTTCTTCTGCAGATCTTATCTTTTTTCTAATAGAGTTAATCTCATTTTTTGCAAGATTATATTCCCCACTGATTCTTTTAAATGATTCCTTAAATGAAAGTTTCAGTTGATTTATTGTTTCACGTAATTCATTTCTTTCAATTTCGGAAAAACTATGCAATTCTTTAAATTCATCAGGAACATCAAGTGATTCTGAGAAAAAATGTTTTTTAATTATTTGTTTGATACACTTAACGTAAAATTGTTGAATATCATTTGTAATAACAAGCTCTTCAGGATGTGGTACTTTTATTAGGTCTGTAATTACAGATTCCGTTACACTTTTTATTTTTTCCTGATCAAATTCAGCGTTTTTTATTTTATATTCTTCTTCGATTTGAATAGCAACTTCATTTAATAGATTGCCTACAATTGCAAGTGGTATTATTTCAAACGAATTTTTTAATTGCTCTGAAAGTTCATTGATAATAATATCTAATTCTGCTTCTCTTGACTTTAGTTGTGTTAGTTCTTCTACAGTTATTGTGCTCCCACTTTTTATAAGTTTTTCTTGTAACTGATTAGACTCATATTGTTTTTCATATATTAGCTCTCTATTATCCGAAATCTTCTCTCCATTCTCTTTTATTTTATCTTCGAGAGCTTCAACATCAACTTTTAATAGATTTAATTCTTTTTTCTCGTTTGCACTAGCTGAATCTGCTCTTAATTTCTTTTGGATACCAATTAACTCAGCTTTCATATCTTCGTATTTTTTTATACCAAGAACTTCTGAATAAGCTAAACTAAGACTTCTACGCTGTTCTGCAGTATTTATTTCAGCAAGAGAAACAATTTTTTCAGCGTCAAAGAAAAAGAATTTTGCAATTTCTTTTGGCATAATAAATTCCCGAATAAATATCTCGGGACCAACTTCTTCAGTTAGCTCATTTTCATAGCCATCAATTAATATCTCAACTGATTCAGGTTTAGCACCATTTAAAACTGAAAATTTACGTGTAATTTTCAGATCATGACATTGTACTTCTGGAATATTAACATCTTCAAAGGTTATAGATACAGAGAATTGAGAATCTCCTTCCAATAGAGCTTTTCTATTTAAACTATTCGCAATATACTTTTTATATCCACCATTATCACTGATCTCTTTTTTATAAAGGTCATCAACTTCTTCCATATGTCTTCCATAAAGACACCATACCAAGGACATAAGAAAGGTTGTTTTTCCAAATCCATTTTTACCACTAATAATTATTATGTTCTTCCCTTTTTCTGGAATAACTTTTATAATATTAGGTCCTTTGTAAATCCTAAAATTGTTTAATTCAATTTCTTTTATAACCATAAATAAAGAAGATTAATTCTCATTAATAAATCTATCTAATCTATTTTCAATATCAGATTGTAATCCCCTTTTTCGAATTAAGAGAACTTTTGTTTTTTGAAGCTCTAATAAATCTTGGATTAATTCAAAATCTTTAGTTTCATTATCACATGCTTCCATTAAAAGTTCATGTTCTTTTTCTTGTCTATTGTTTTTATCTTCCATAATAAGATCAGTTTTGAATACTTCATTATATATTTGGGATATTCTTCTATCAAAAAATAAATCTCTGTTCCATATTGCCTGAATTGCTATTAATTCTTGATTTGTAATTAATTCAACGTGAGATTTTGTCTTTTGTACTTCTTTTTGTGTTTCAAGTACGCGTTTTAAAATACTTGCTCTGTACATTTCTTTATATGTTCCAAGATTATTCACAGCAGGAGAACCATCTCTTCTTGTATTTTTTCTATTATCTTCTATATTTCTTTCTAATTCTAATGTTTTACGAAGATTATATAAAGGCTTTAGCCATTCATATCCATTATTAATTAAGGCAAGCATTGATTTATCTTCTTTTACAACAGTGCATGTCCAACAACCAAATCTACTTTGTCCACATGACTTGTGATTGTCATTTGTTACCATAGTAGGACATTCATAATCGTCTGCACTTGCGTCAGAATATATCTTAAATAGTTCTGTGTTATCAGCTCCCCAAGGAGAAGGATGTGAGTTAATAAGAGTCCAAATTTCTTCTAACATTAAATGTTTAATTGGCGCATAAACAAATGTATTTGTATGATTCGGATGTTTTGTTAATCGCTTTCCCCTTATCTCATGTTTCTTTATTGACTTGGCTCTAGTTTGACTTTCTTGAGATCTTGTTCCAATTAAAATAATTGCTTCTCCATTCTCTGCAATTTGATCAATAATAAATCTTGATGTAGGTTTTATTTTTAGCTTGTCTGTACACCAGCGGAAAGCATTGTTTGGAACAGGATAGCCTTTTCCAATAATATTTACCCAAAAAGAATCTTCAAGCCTAGGAATAGTTTTTCTTATAAAAATAGGCAAATCTTGTTCTCTTGCGGATTTATTAATTTTATTTAAAACCCTTGTTACGTATTCTGTAATTATTGGATTCTCAACTAAAGTATCATTACAAACAACATAAACAGGTCTTCTTAGCTGAAAAGGAGTTGGCATTTTCCTTATTTTTAAAAGAGCTTCCCACACTAATGTCAATAATACTGTTGAATCTTTTCCCCCACTAAAGCCAATAATCCAAGGCTTTTTTGTTTGATCTGCATAAGTATATTGATCAATTATCTCGTCAATTATATGTTTTATTCTAGATGTCATAATTCAATTTTAAATTAAATCATAAAAGTAATTATCTTAATATAAAAACAGGCAATGTTTTAGAGAACATTATCAACAATTATAATAAGACAATTTATGATTTACTATAGATTGTTAAAATCAAATAACTCATCGTTTAGAAAACTTTCAACTGTATCCTTATTCAATTGAGTTACATCACCCTTTTTTAAATCTAAAAAATTAAAATCTGTAATTGCTCTTATGTTTGCAATATTATCTTGAATTTCCACTTCAAATGATTCTATATCATTCGAATAAATTCCATCCTTAATTTTTTTAATATTTACCATATTCAAATACTTTTTATGCTTATCGAAGTTAACTAAAAAAAGTTAAGTTGTAAAAGTTTATCAATTAATATTTAAACAAGCTGAGAAGTAGGAGGCAAAATTTAAACTTTTTTGCGCAGCGAAGCGGAGCAAAAGTGTTTAAATGAGCGTTGGCAAAAACCACAAATGCAGCCGCTAGGCTGCAAAGTGCGCTGGAATATTATTTTTTTTAATTGTCATTATAACCAAACCAATCTCAAATAAAAACACTGTCAAACTGCTAAGAATAGAAATAACACTTTTATTGTCAGAAAGAGACACAGTTTATAACTTACAAAAAGTGTCACACCGATAAGAAAGATTATTTGATTTAAAGACCAGTCAAAATGAAAAGCAGTTTACCTATTTTTTAAAGAGCGCATTGTGTGTAACGGTTGCGCTTGTGTTTTGTGCGGGATTGATCGCCTTAGCTATCAATCCACCGCTAATAAAGTTTAAAAATAGCAAAAATGTTTGAGTATTCCTTCAACCCGCATAAAATGCGAAGCGCTGTTA
>Ga0209319_1001767_pt1 | contig 15742 bp, 15 predicted proteins | sample RifGroE2_FD_184000 | JGI IMG/M metagenome (GOLD analysis project Ga0209319, IMG submission 184000) | Groundwater microbial communities from Rifle, Colorado - Groundwater E2 (SPAdes) (version 2) | ecosystem: Environmental > Aquatic > Deep subsurface > Groundwater | place: Rifle, Colorado, United...
GGCTGCAAACCACCCTTGGAGAAAATTACAAATACGAACCCAAAATACAGAGCTAATTTGCCAAAATGTCTAGGTATGACATTTTAAAAAAATTTCCAAGTATGTCATTTCTAAAAAACGTTGACAAATTTCCACCGTGGAATTGCCTTTTTTGAGATATTAAGCTACAATCCCTAGGTAGATTAGGGGTTATGTTAATAAAAATAATGAATAAAATGTAGTTGGTGTTGAAATTTTTTGTTTCAAAATCAAACGTCAAAAGCTGAATTTATGATGCGAACAAATATTATCGACACACCTAAGTTTGTTGGAAAAACTGTTAAGCTGCAGGGCTGGGTGCACATTCGTCGTGATCATGGAAGGCTTATCTTCATTGATTTGCGTGATCGTAGTGGAATTATGCAAACAGTTGTTATTCCTGATCATGTGGAGGCTCATGATAATGCAAAAAGACTTCGAAGTGAATTTGTTGTTGAGATGGAAGGTGTCGTGAAAGAGCGTCCAATGAGTGCAAAAAATGAAAAATCCCCAACAGGAGGAGTGGAATTGGAAGTTGCTTCAATTAATATTCTTAATGAGGCAAAAACTGCACCATTTGAGATTGCTAAAGACACCAAGGATGTTGATGAAAAGCTTAGATTGAAATATCGTTATCTGGACTTGCGATCAGAAAGAATGAAAAATAATATCTTGACCAGATATAAAGTCATTAAATTTTTTAGGGATTTTCTTGATAGCCAGGGATTTATTGAGGTTGAAACTCCAATTCTTGGAAAAACAACCGCTGAGGGATCAAGGGATTATGTTGTGCCATCACGAATTTATAAGGGAAAGTTTTATGCTCTTCCGCAATCACCACAACAGTATAAGCAACTCTTGATGGTTGCTGGAATTGAAAAATATTTTCAGATTGCGAGATGTTTTCGAGATGAGGACACGCGTGGTGATCGTCAACCCGAATTTACTCAATTGGATATGGAAATGAGTTTTGTTGAGCAAGAGGATGTTATGAATATCGTTGAAAAGATGCTTATTGAGCTCGTGCAAAAACAGTTTCCAGAAAAAAGAATTCAAGAAATTCCTTTCCCACGTTTTTCATATAAGGAATCAATGGAGAAATATGGTAATGACAAACCAGATATTAGGGAAGATAAAAATGATCCAAATCTCTTAGCTTTTTGCTGGGTTGTAGATTTTCCATTTTTTGAAAAAGATGAGGAATCTTCTACTGGTTGGACATTTACGCACAATCCATTTTCCCGTCCGAAACCAGAATTTATGGATGATCTTATGAATAAGAAAAATATTGCGGATATTCTAACAACGCAATATGACATTGTTCTTAATGGTTATGAGGCTGGTGGTGGAAGTATTAGAAATCATGAACCGAAAGCACTTCGTAAAGTTTTAGAAATTATGGGAATTTCCGAAGAAAATGTGCAACGAGATTATGGTCACATGCTTGAAGCGTTTAAATATGGGGCGCCTCCACACGGAGGAATTGCACCTGGTATTGATAGGTTGGTTATGATTCTTCAAAATGAACCAAACATTCGAGAAGTTATTGCTTTTGCTAAAACAGGAGAAGCCGAAGATCCAATGATGGAAGCCCCAAGTGTTTTGGATGAAAAGCAGCTTATTGAGGCTGGCATAAAAATTGTTACCAAAAAGAAAAAAGTAATATAGATTACTCTTTATTAAATAAAAAACAAAATATTTATCCCCGTTAAATTCTCAGCCAGGGGTGAGTTTAATAGGGCAGGAATCAATGTCAAACAAAAAACACAAAGAAAATATTAATGAAGGTAAACTGAAATTAATAACGTTTATTTCTTTTTTGCTTGGTTTTTCTCAATCACTCCTTGTTTATGTTGAATCGTCTTATTTCAAATTGTCTTTGGGTAGTGAAAATGTGAGCGTTTTCTATTTTTTGGCGTATGTTGTTTCATTGCTCGGTCTTTTGAATATGCATAAGCTTATAAAACGTTTGGGAAAATCAACAACTTTTTTTCTGCTTTTCTTTTTGCAAATTTTTGCCATGGCGGTGCTAATCATGGTTCCACCATCAATGCTTGGAATATTCTTATTGATGATAAATATTATTACATCATATTTAATGTATGTGGTTTTGGATATTATCATGGAGTCATATTCTGAAGATAAAAAATCAGGCAGAATACGCGGACTTCATTTGATGATTATTAGCGCTGGATTTATGCTTGGTCCGATTCTTTCTACTCACATCTTGGAAACGTACGATTATTCCGGACTTTTTTTCTTATCAATGCTTATTAGCATGGTAATTTTTATTATTGGTCTTGTGGGCTTGCGCGGTGGGAATAATAAGTTTAATGGGAACATAACAATTCGTGATTTGGTGAAGAAAATTTTTGTAAACAAAAATTTAATGCGTATATATTGGGTTTCATTTGTGTTGGAATTTTTCTATGCGCTGATGACCGTTTATACTCCACTATATTTGCTTGACTTGGGAATGTCTTGGAGTCAGATCGGAGTTATTTTTACAATCATGCTCATCCCATTTATTTTGGTTAATTATCCTGTCGGAGTGCTTGCTGATAAAAAATTGGGTGAGAAGGAAATGATAATTTTTGGCTTGTTTGTGATGGCTATTTCAACACTCAGCATTTTCTTTGTGACCAGCACATCAATTTTGGTTTGGGGTTTCGTGTTATTTTTAACCAGGATAGGTGCGGCAATGATAGAAACACTTCGCGACTCTTATTTTTACAAAAGAATTGATGGTGATGATATGGATATTATAAGTTTTTTTAGAACATCTAGAAGTGTGGCGTATATAGCAGCCACAGCAGTCTCTGCAATGCTTTTGGTTGTTTTCCCTGTTAAAGCAATGTTTTTATTTCTAACAATCGTAATTTTGTTGGCGCTTTATCCCGCGTTTACTTTGGTGGATAATAAAAGTGAGAGGGAGCTTGAGTTGGATAAGAAATATGTGCGAGCTTAATACCAAAATTACTTTATGTCATATAACATTAAACTTGAACAATTTGAGGGACCGCTTGATTTGCTTTTGCAACTTACCGAACAGCAAAAGTTGGATATAACCAGGGTAAGTCTGGCTCAAATTGCTGATCAATATCTGGAATACATAGCTCAAGCCAAGAATGTTACACTGGCTCATTTGGCTGATTTTTTGTCAGTGGCTTCAAGATTAATTTTGATTAAATCAAAAGCACTTCTTCCAATGCTTGAATTTACTGAAGAAGAGGAGGAAGAGATTAAGGACTTGGAGCATCAGTTGGCTGAATATAAGAAATTTAAAGACGCTTCAAAAAATGTCGTAGTCATGTTTGATTCTTCGCAAATTTGTTTTTCTCGTGAAGGTTTTTCTGGATTTGGAAAAGTTTTTTACCCCCCAGAAAAAATTGTCAGTGAAGATTTGCTGAAAGCTTTTAACAAAGTTCTTGGTGAAATTCCTGTGGTAGAAAAACTGGAAGAAGAAATGGTAAAGGAGATCCTGACGCTTGAGGATAAAATCGTGCATTTGCAAAATACTTTAAAAGAAAGAGCGCAAACATCATTTTCCGAACTTGTCGCAAATGCAAAAGATAAAGTTGAAATTGTGGTTTCATTTCTTGCCATGCTCGAATTGGTAAAGCAACGAATCATCTATGTGGAGCAAGGAGAATTATTTTCCGAAATACATCTTAAACATAAAGACAATAAAAGTATTACGTAATTGTGGTTCAAAAAAATGAAGGTTTGTTTTTGTTTTGCCTGTTTCCTTTTTCGGCACGCTTCGCAATCGAAGAACTATGATTGCTCGCTAAGAGTTCGCTGTCGCTCTCTGTTGCCTCGAAAGAAAACAGGCAAAACAAAACTACACCAATCTTTTTAGACTTAGAGCTATAACTTGCGTATGATTCGTCAAAAGTGAGTCGGGTAAAATCCATCTCGCTTTTTTCATATCCAAAATTTCTGCTTTCCCAGTCGGAAGAAGTTTGCGATTTTCGTGTATTAATAAAAAGAGAAAGAGTGTCGCAAAAAAAGTGGGAAAATATCATAATTATTAACGCAACATAAACATATGGAAGAAAAACTACACTTTGAAACAGTCATCAATGCGCCAGTGCGAAAAGTTTGGGACACTATGCTTAATTTGGAAACCTACAAGCAGTGGACCAAGGCTTTCGAACCCACTTCATATTATGAAGGATCCTGGGAAAAGGGAAGCAAAATGAAGTTTCTAGGTACTGGTGGCAGTGGTATGCTTTCTGAAATTGCTGAAAACATTCCACAAAAATTCATCTCCATTAGGCACTTAGGGCTCGTGACAAACGGAGTGGAGGACACGACCAGTGAGGAATCCAAAAAGTGGAGCCAAGGAACTGAAAATTATACCTTTGTTGAAAATGGTTCAGAAACACTTTTGAAAATTGACCTTGAAATGAAGTCCTCAGAAGGAAGTAAAGAAATGAGCGCTATGTTTGGAGATATGTGGCCCAAGGCACTCAAAAAATTGAAGGAAATGTGCGAAGCCTAACAATTAATATTTAATCCAGGTTAAATAGTGCAAAGTTTTGCAATTTAGCCGGGTAAAATCATATGAAAAATCCAAGACCCATACATTTTGAAATCAACGCAGTTGATCCTGAGCGAACGGCCAAATTCTATTCGGATGTGTTCGGGTGGAAGTTTGAAAAGTGGGAGACGCCGGAAGCTAACATGGACTATTGGATGGTTATGACAGGCGACAAGGAAACCATGGGAATCAATGGTGGTATGAGCAAACAAGACCAGCCGCCTGCCAAAGGAGGAGCCAATTCATTCATCCCGACTATGGGAGTTTCCAATTTTGACGAATACCACCAAAAGATTCTTTCAGCTGGTGGAACAGTTCAGATGGAAAAGCATGAGATTCCATCTGTCGGTTTGCATGGATATTACTATGACACCGAAGGCAACATCTTCGGCATCCTCGAACCATCAGAGGAGATGAAAAAAATGGGAGAGACGATGTAATGATTTCAAAACCCCTCGCCTTTGCGGTGAGGGGTTTTTGGTCTTGCATTGAATAATGAGTGTTTGACCATATCACTATACATGGCCTTTTGGGCGTGGTAGAATTCATCTATAAATAAAAATTGATACTATGAAAATAAAAGACATTGCAAAAGTTGATCGTCCAAGGGAAATCTTGGAAAAATATGGACCAGAAAAATTGTCAGATGCTCAGCTGCTGGCAATTTTGCTTCGCACTGGAACGAAAGACTGCAATGTCATTGAACTTTCAAAAAAGATTCTTAAAAAATTTCCGAATGAAAAACTGCTTACTGCAACAATTGAAGATCTGAGTGAAATTCATGGACTGGGAAAAGTAAAAGCTTCTGAAATTTTGGCATGCCTTGAATTTGGAAAGAGAATTTTGAAAGACAAAAAATCAGCACTCATTTTGTCTCCCAAAGATGTGTGGGAAAATTGCAAAGATATCCGCGACCACAAAAAAGAACATTTTGTGGTTTTCTTTTTAGACACTCGTAATCAAGAAATTCAACGAGAAATAATTTCCATTGGCACACTCAATGCCAACTTGGTGCATCCCCGCGAAGTTTTTGAACCAGCTATTAAACATTCTTGCGCCCAAATCATCGTGGCTCACAATCATCCTTCCGGCAATCCAGAGCCATCGGATGATGACATTGCAATCACGAAACGCCTCCAAGAAGCAGGAAAGATTTTGGGAATTGAGGTTATTGATCACATTATTGTGACTAAAATGGCTTATTTAAGCATAAAATAATATAAAATAATTTCTAAAAGTTAGTTGGCATCTTTTGGTATTATTCTAGTAAGAAGCCTAAAAATAGAATAAAATAATTTTAATTCCAGGACCTGGAATAAGCCCTGATGTTATTCTAGAAAGTACTTGCAAACTAGAATAAGTTGTGCTATAATTCTAGTAAATAGAATTAACGAAAAAATATGGCTAAAAAGCCTTTTATCCCACCACAATTGCCACCAAATCTTGATTACAGGACAATTTTCCCAAGCATAATCAAGGCTCGTGATATTGTGGCCAGATACGATGAAGCGGTAAAGCGATTACCAAATCCGGAAATTATCCAAAGAACCTTCGAAACAAAGGAGGCTGTTTTGAGTTCCAAGATTGAGGGTACGCAAGCAACACTGGATGAGGTTCTGATGTTTGATGCTGAAGAAATACAGTCACAAGAGAACGAAAGAGAAAAAGATTACAGGGAAATTTCAAATTATCGTATTGCTATAAAAAGCGGAAAAGATTTTTTGAAGAAGAGACCTCTATCGGAAAATCTTATAAAAGATCTGCACAGAATCTTGTTGGATTCTGTCCGTGGTCAAAACAAGGCTCCCGGTGATTTTAGGAGGGTTCAAGTCTTTGTCGGTAAAAAAGGAACTTCAATTGAACATGCTCGATTTATACCACCGTCTCCCGAAAACATTACTGGGTTATTTTCCAATTTTGAAAAATATATTCATTTGGAAGACGTGATTGATCCGCTTGTGCAAATTGCAATCGGGCACTATCAATTCGAAGCAATTCACCCATTCATGGATGGCAATGGGAGAGTGGGCAGATTGTTGGTCCCATTGTTTCTTTATGAGAAAAAAATTACAGCATATCCCAATATTTATGTCAGTGAATTTTTAGAAGAAAATCGTGAAGAATATTATGATCTGTTAAATGCTGTCAGTGAAAAAGGAGACTGGCTGTCATGGATAAAATTTTTCCTGGAGGCTGTTCAAAAGCAAACAGAAATCACACTGCAACGTGTGGTGCAAATAGAGAAATTATATAAGGAATTGAAGGAGCAAATGCCTTTGATAAATTCGATTTACGCGAATTCTTTTTTGGATGCAATATTCACAAAGCCTCGCTTCACAGTCAAATCTATAAGAAAAATTGCAGGAGTCTCAAATAATCAAACACTGTATACGTTAATTGATAAATTTGTTGAGGCAAAAATCATAGTTGATGTGAGTCCTGAACGAGAGCGGAATAAAATCTATGCTTTTTCAGGATTAACTAGGATAATAAAATAACATAAAAACATGGAAAACGAAAAATGCAAAAAGTGTGGAAGTCAAAATATTATCATGGTGGAATATGAGCCAGGACATCCTGAATATTATGACGGCGTGAGTGAAATTGTTTGCAATGATTGTGGCGCACGTTTTGGCCGTTGGTCTGGCAAAGAATTGAAAGATGGGGAGGCTGAAAAAAGGGGAGGTAGAAAATAGATGATTCCATTTTATGCTCTTGTGCATAAATAGTGTTTAAATCAAGCAAAATTACGATTGATTTTGAGTTTTAAGTATGAGATAATGAAAAAGTAAGATTAATAAAATTATCTATGAATACTCAAGAAATTATAAAAAAAATTGAAGAATTGAGAGGTTCAAAGGTTGTGACCTATGCAACAAGTGATCGACAGGGTCCAGTTAATGCCCGCGTGGCGATGGATATCATCCCGATTATCAGCAGTCATCTGCGCAAGATTGGAAAGCAGGAAAAAATTGATCTTGTTTTGTATAGTGCAGGGGGCGACACCATGGTGCCATGGAGGTTGGTTTCAATGATTCGCGAATACTGTGATCAATTTTCGGTAATTATTCCATACAAGGCTCATAGTGCAGCTACAATGATTTCACTTGGCGCTGATGAAATTGTGATGAGTGACATGTCTGAACTTTCCCCAATCGATCCTTCAACTGCCAATGTTTTCAATCCTATTGATCCACAAAATCCACAAAACAGAATTCCGATTTCAGTTGAAGAAGTGATGAGTTATTTTGATTTGGCAAAAAACAAATTTGGAATAAAGAGTGATGAGGAGCTGACAAAAATTTTCAACAAGTTTGTTGAAAGCACGCCATCAATTCATCCATTGGCACTGGGAAACGTGAATCGTACGCATAATCTGATAAAGATTCTTGCAAAGCGATTGCTTAAAAGTCATAAGGAATCAATGAAAGATGACGAGGTGGAAAAAGTCATTGAATTTCTTACGGAAAAACTTTATTCTCATCAATACTATATTGGTAGAAAAGAAGCCAAGGAAGATCTTGGTATAAAATCAGTGGTTTTTGCGGACAAGGATCTTTCCGATTTGATGACTGATGTTTATGAGGAATATAACAATGAAATGAATATGACTGAAATGTGGAATCCTGAAACAGAAATTGGAGAAGGCAATCAAATTACCAAAAAAGAATACAAAATCGCTTTTGTTGAAAATGCAGAGTCGGGCAATTCATTTGGAATTAATATGGAATTTAAGCGTGTCCAGCAAAACATCGCACAACAAACCCCACAAGGAATAATTAATATTCCACAGGAGCAGATTGTATGGAGGGTGCTTGGGCAAGGGTGGAAATAAAATATGAAAATTTTTTCAAAAGAAAATTATATTTTTTCAATGATGATAACTTTTTTATTGGGAATTTTTGTGACTCTACTAATGCAAAAATCCCAATTTTTTAGTGCCCTGTCGAATTTAGTAAAGCAAAACATGAGTATTATCGCTGTTCTGATTTCTCCCTTAATAGCTCTTTGGGTTGGTGACATGATGAGAAAAAGAACAGAAAAACACAAAGAGGAAATTGAGGTTTTAAAAAATCTTATTTCATATAGACATCACAAGGGATCACCTGAATTTTTAAGTGCGCTTAATAGAATTGAATTGATTTTTGATAAAAATGAAAAAATCAAACAACAGGTAAAAGAATTGTGGCGTTCTTATACGAATAAAGAAAATTTACTTGTTTCAAAACAAAAAGAAGTCGAGTTAGTTTATGAAATTTGTAAGTATAAAGGTTATGATGTTTCAGAATTTGAAATTGATAATTTTTTTGTATCAGATGGACCGCCGGTAGGAGCGCCCACAATAAATATTATTCAGAATCCAACAACTCAACAAAATCATAATTCAACAGCTAGTGTTTCAAGTAACAATAAGACTAATTCAATTACATCATCTTCGACAACTTTAAACCTATAAAGTAACTACTTATGGAAACAAAAATAAAACAAATTCAAGCTGCTGTCTTTATAAGGAATTTTAATATATCAAATGATCTCGAAAGAGCTAGTTTGTTAACTGAAATAAATCAGCATGCAAATATTATTTTCAATGGACCGCCAACACAGTTGCCGATTCCTAATAACGCCCCACCTGAATTTCCCAGGTTCATATTAAATAGCGCAGATGGAAAATTTAGTTGCCAGATTGCTCTTTCTAGGGTAGATATTTTTTATAAGATTCCCGATGTCCATACTGAAGATTTTGAACAATTATTGAACACACAAAAAAACAATACTGAAAATATCTTCAATTTTTTAGTAAGCAAGGGAGTGATTGTTGATCGCATTGGCTTTATTGCTGCTGCTGAAAAAATACTAACACCAGGAGAGGGTAATAGTATCGATTATTTAAGAAATAATTTTATTCGAGAAGGTAGATTTGGTAGCCCTAAAGAATTATTGTTTAATTATAATCATTCTGGAAGATCAGAAAATTTTGAAATGAATAATCTGATCAGTATTAATGCGAAAGAAAATGCAAGCATAGTATTGCAAACCGATGTTAATACTATAGCTGAAGGAATGAGTGGTAACAATTTTAATTTAGAAAATTTTAATGAAATTGTTAATTATGCAATCGGAGAAACTCAGATATTTATGAATAATTTTCCGAATATATAAAATATGGATAGTAACAAATCAAATAATACCACTCTCGATTATTATTTAAAAGATGCTAGCGCCACTCGTGAAGAACGTAAAGATGGGTCATCTTCTTTAGGTGAAATTGCTGAAAAATATAAGGCTGAGTTACTTGGTAAGCAAATCGCAGACGATTTTAGAAAACAGCAGGTAGAAATAAATAAAAGGAATAAAGAATTTCAGGAAAAGTACCTGGAGAATTTTAAAAATCAATATCAGGATGATATTGATAAGAAAACTAAAGATCTTGAGGATAAAATTGAGAATAGCAAACTTTCAGTTATTGAAACACTAGGAATGTTTATTGCTTTGTTCACATTTATTTCAGTTGATTTCCAGGTTTTTAAATCATATAGAGATCCAGTTGCTATTAGCGCTCTAACGATGATTTTAATTGGTGCAATTTTTTTGTTTATTGTGGTGTTTGATTATTTTATTTTGCAAGCTCGTAAGGTTAGAAAAACTGAGGAAAATGCAATTACTAAAAAATATGTTGAAGATGGAAGAGTCAGTCTTGTAAGAAAAATTATATTTTGCGTCAGTCTGGTATTGATATTTCTAGGAGTCTTTATGTTCTCCAAAACCACCACCGAAGAAATAAGTGCTAATAATAATGAAATAAAAAAAGAAGTTTTGACTTCAGTGCAGACTGATTTGGATAACCAAAAAAGTGAACTAGAAAAAATAAACAAGGACAATGGTGTGCTTATAAAGGATACTAATAGTAGTATTTTGGAAATTAAAAAATGTATCAAAAACTTCGGGTTTACTTATAAATGTTTTGAATGAATATAAAAATGCATAATAAATACTCGAATTTATCAAAAGAAGAACTGCTGAAACTTATTGAAAAGCAGGAGGCCGAGTTGAAGTCCAAGAAATATGGGCTGGTTTGGGATTCAGAAAGAGAGCCTGAACAGGTTGTTTTGGATTGTGAAAATAATCTTCCAGTTTTGAAAAGAGTTAAGGGGAAAGAAATAAAAACCGATGATGGTGAGGACAATATCTTGATTGAAGGTGACAACTATCATGCTTTGACGGTTTTGAATTATACTCACAAAGAAAAAATTGATGTTATTTACATTGATCCACCTTATAATACTGGCAATAAGGATTTTATATATAACGACAGATTTGTCGACAAGGAAGATGGATATAGGCACAGCAAATGGTTGAATTTCATGGAGAAAAGATTGAATATTGCAAAAAATTTGTTAAAGGAAGCAGGTGTCATTTTTATTTCAATTGATGATAATGAACAGTCACAGTTAAAAATGCTTTGCGATAAGGTTTTTGGTGAAGATAATTTTATAGCAAACTTAATTTGGAAGAAAAAACAAGGTGGCGGAAACGATTCTAAAAATTTTGTAATCGAACATGAGTATATCTTGGTTTATTCTAAAAATATTTCAAATGTAAAAATAAATTTGGATAAAAATTATGAATTAAGCGATTCTTTGTATCCGTTTAATGATGAAATGGGAGAGTATGGCTTGGTAACTTTGGATAAAACTTCTATAAGATTTAGTCAGAGCCTAGTTTTTGAAATTAAGGATTCAGATGGTAATATATATTTACCCAGAAAAGTAGGAGGTAAGCAGTCTTGTTGGAGGTGGGGAAGGAAAAAGGTTGAAAATGAGTATTCCAATCTCGTTTTTAAAAAAGGCAAGGTTTATACAAAATATCGAAGACCAGAAGGGGTTACATCTAAAAGTCTACTTATGGATTCTCGTTTCGGTAGAACTGAAACAGGGAAGGAACTTTTAAAGCAAATTTTTAATAAGGAAGAATTTTCTTACCCAAAACCAATGGAACTCATAAGACATTTTTTGAGTATAACAACAAACAGTGAATCTGTAGTTTTAGATTTTATGGCTGGTTCTGGAACAACTGGTCATGCTGTACTAGGATTAAATAAGGAGGATGGTGGAAATCGTAAATTTATTCTTTGTACAAATAATGATCTTAATGGGTTAAAAAAGGAGTTATTAGAAAAAGGTACTAGCGAAAAAGAGATGGAAAAATTTGGAATTTGTCAGCGCGTAACTTTTCCGCGATTGGAAAAAGTAATCAATGGATATAAAAATCCAAAAGGTGATAAAATCGAAGGACTTGGTGGTAATCTTCAATATTTTAAAACCTCCTTAATTAAGAAGGCGAAAAATAGAGATCAAGTTGTGGTTGATTTGACTCAAAAATGCACTGAAATGCTTTGTATTAGAGAAAATATTTTCAATCTTGATATTGAAAAAGAAGATTATAAAATATTTTCTTCCAATAAGCGAGATAAGTTTCTTTGCGTCTATTATAATTTTCTGGATGATAGTTTTGCTGATTTTTTAAAAGAGATAGGAAAACTTAATGGAAAAAAGAAAATATATATTTTCTCGATAGATGGAAAAGTTGATCCGAGTTTGTTTGCAAACGTGGCTGATTTTGAGATCGAAGAAATACCCCAAAAAATATTGGATATATATAAACAATTAGTGAAGATGAATATTCCTGTGAAAGTCGACATGATTTTTGCTGATTTCGACAAGGCAAAAGTTAAAATTTTTACAGAAAAGGAAAAAGACGAAGGAGCAAGGATTCTGCGCATAGTCTTGGAAAAATTAATGCAAAGAATCGCACAAGACAGTGGCATAAATATTTTGAAAAATAATTCAAAAGAAGAAAAATGTGCAATTTTAAATGACAAGCTGAAAAATGAAAACATTTTTTCCAAAGTGGATTGGCAGGAAAACAAAACATATCTTGTAATCGGAAATCATGCTTCACATGGCGAATATGGCGAATATGACTTGAAAAATATTGAAAACTTTTACAGACATATTCAGAAATTAATTGATAGTTTTAATATTTAATAGTATGGCAACCAAACAATTAAGACAATATCAAGAGCAAGCAATAGAAGAATTGATTTTGAAATCAAAACTGCTTTTTAATAAGGAAATAGACAAAAAAACTATTGTTTTTCAAGCTCCAACGGGAAGTGGAAAGACTTTTATGATGTCGCAGTACATTGAACAATTGATTGAAGAAATAAAAAATCAAGATTTTTGTTTTTTGTGGCTAAGCCCAGGGAAAGGAAGCTTGCATAAACAAAGTTATGATGTCCTCAAAAAAGAATTTCAAGGATTTCCCGATGTATTTTTATTGGAAGAAGAATTTTTTGGATCCAGAAAAGTTATTGAAAAAAATGAAGTTGTTGTCGGCAATTGGGAAAAGTTGAGCAACAAAGATGGGAAAACAGGAGAGTGGAAAAATAATTTAATGAAAGACAAGGAAACTGTTAATTTCAGGGAGTTGATAAGGAGTACACGAGAATCAGGAATAAAAATTGTTTTAATTATTGATGAAAGTCATTCGCGCGATAAGGCGGAAAGAGCTTTTGAGCTTAGAAATGAAATAATCAATCCTGACCTGACAATTGAAATGTCTGCGACCCCTGTTTTGAAAGAGGGAGAATTTAATGAAAAAGTAACAGTTGAGGCTAATGATGTTATTGAAGAGGGAATGATAAAAAAAGAAATTATTATCAATGAAAATATTGATAAAATTGATGACGATGAAATAACCTCCCAAGAATTGGTGCTCGAAGCTGCCTACCAGAAAAGATTAGAAATTAAAAAGTTATATGGGAAAGAGGGAGTTGCTATAAATCCTCTAGTTTTGATTCAAATTCCAGATAGTGAGGCCGGTGGCGATAAGAAAGAGTTTGTTGAAAGCTTTTTGGCAAATAAAGGTGTTACTTATGATAATCATAAATTAGCTGTTTGGCTGAGTGAGGAAAAAATAAATCAAGAAAAAGAGTTTGTAACTCCAAATGAGAGTGATGTTGAATTTTTGATTTTCAAGCAGGCAATTGATACTGGCTGGGATTGTCCTCGAGCCCAAATATTAATAAGATTCAGAGAGGTTAAAAGTTTAATTTTTGAGATACAGACCGTTGGTAGAATTTTGCGTATGCCAGAGGCAAAGCATTATAAAAATGATGACCTAAATAGGGCATATGTTTACACTAATGTTAAAAGTTTGGAGGTTAAAAATGAAGTTTATAATCCAAACATAATAAAATCAATCTTAGTTAAAAGAGATGAATCGTATAAATCTTTAAAATTGCGATCATATTATAGAAATAGAGTTGATTTTGGAGATATAACCTCCAGCTTCTATTCATCCTTAGAAGATGTTTTTTGTGACAAATTTGAAATAAAAAAAGGTGAATTCAAATTTGGTTTTGCTGATGAGAATATGAAGTGTGTCAAAAATGAAATTGATATTGAAAATTTAGAAGGAAAAGATGAGATAATATTGAATAAGCAGGTTGACACTAGATATTTTGATGAGCTTGATCATGAAAAAATAAAATCAGGTGAGAACTTTCAAGCTTATCTTTCAGAGGATGACAAAGAACGAGCTTTTGAAAATATAATAAAATTAAGCTTGAATGGATTTGCACAAAAAAGATCACTTCCTATAGTTAAAAATTCGCTTTATCGATGGTGCAAGAAATATTTAGGGATAAATCTTTTTGGCAACGGAATTGTTTATGTTCAAAATATAGTTTTGAATAACTATGATTTTTTTGGAAAATTATTTGAAGATGCAATTATTGCTTATAAGCCAGTAAAGGAGAAAGAAAAGAAAAATAAAATTGAAGAAATTGAGCAATGGGATGACGAATGGGAAATTACTGAAACTAGAAGTTATAATCCAAATGTGTACAAGCCAACCGACTCAGAGTTGTCTGTTTATAAATCTCCTGGTAATAAAAAAGCATATTTGAATTTCGACAGTGAAATTGAAAGAGAATTTGTGGAATTCTTAGAAAAAAATAAAGGAAATATTTCTTGGTGGTGGCAAAATGGTAATGAACATATGGCGCTTAATTTTGGAATTAAATATGGGATAGGCTCAACATTCCAGCCAGATTTCTTGGTAATGTTAAAAAATGGCAAAATTGGAATATTTGACACTAAGGCTAGTGGATACAATGAAGATGATAATAAGATTAAGGCGGAAGCTCTTCAGAGATATATCAAGGAAGAAAATAAAAAAATAAAGAAAGAAAAAATATTTGGAGGACTTGTTATTAAAAGCGGGGAACACTTTAGGGTTAATAGTGATTCTCAATATGAATCATTTAAAATGGCTGATGGAGTTAAAGATGAAGGAAGAAAATACAAAGCAGGTAATGAAAATAAGGAAGGATGGAAATATTTGGAGTTCTAAAAAATCCCAAATATTCTTTTGCAACAAAACCAATTACCAGAAAGCAGCGCGTGGAAGATAAATAAAAAAATCATGCGTCTTTTGTGCTACGTAACATGCTACGTAACAAAATAAAAAATAAAAATTAATCTAGATTCCGGATCAAGTCCGGAATGACAAAGCGTTATGAAAAAGAAAGAAGAACCCTGCCCAGTTAAATTGCTTTGCACCGACAGTAGTCGGATTTAACGGGGTAAATTCGCAAGGTGACTCGAGTTGGGAAGCGAAGTCTCTCAATTGTGATTCCATCCGAGATTGTTCAGGAGCTCGGCATCCGCGAACGCCAAAAAATGACCTTCAAAATCGAACGAAAGAAAATAATCCCAGTTAAATAGTGTGGATTACCACAATTTAACGGGATAAATAATCTCCGACTTCAAATCCTAACCCCATCTTTCACCACCACTCACTCAACGTCGGCCGTGGAAGAGTGAGTGAATAATAATTTCAGATTGGAAATAAAAAATATGAGAATTGTGGTTAGGGCTATAATTAAAAATAATGATTCACTGTTAGTAATTAAGAGAATTAAAAATGGGGAAACATATTTTGTTTTTCCCGGCGGTGGGGTTGATGATGGAGAAAGCCATCCCATCGCACTAAGAAGAGAATGCAAAGAAGAATTGGGCTTAGATGTTTCAGTCTTGGAACTTATGTATGATTTTGATTTTATCAAAAAAGATAATGAACCACAGAAAGAATATTTTTATCAATGCGATATAT
>Ga0209319_1001779_pt1 | contig 15619 bp, 23 predicted proteins | sample RifGroE2_FD_184000 | JGI IMG/M metagenome (GOLD analysis project Ga0209319, IMG submission 184000) | Groundwater microbial communities from Rifle, Colorado - Groundwater E2 (SPAdes) (version 2) | ecosystem: Environmental > Aquatic > Deep subsurface > Groundwater | place: Rifle, Colorado, United...
TGGATTATGCCGATCTGCCACCGACATCGACTCCGTCGTTTTCGAGCGTGGGCGACGGGATATGGGATTCTTCCTTGTGGGATTTTATCGGGATGGAACGAGGGGTCCGAGAAACACGACTATCACCCCAACCGTCGAACAACGGTTTTCGCTCGGACAGGCCGTCCTTTACGCAACTGTCATCCGAACCGGGTTTCACGTTCTCGTACACCTCGTCGAACGGCATCATTTTCATAATTTCACCAGTCGTGCCGGGTGTTACGCCGGCACTTCCTCGTCGGGTTATTTTCGTACGGTGAACTTCCCAGGCTTGTCGCCGCCAGACGCTTTCGTATCCTGCTGCATCGGGCGCTGGGTTGCCTCATCGGTTTTACGGGGTTGCTTCTGGCCGACCGGTGTTTGTTCGGTCAGGCCTTTTTTCAAAACGTCCATAGTTTACCTCAATGGTTATTGTTGATTAATACCAGTCGATATACACGCAGACGTAGCCTTGTCCGGTGAGGGCGGCACCAGTACCCTCGGTAAGGGTGACGTGTACCGCAGTCTCGGCCGGGATATCGGCGGCGATGATAGCGTCGGTATCGTCGAGTTTATTGACAACGGTATTGTCGGCGGCGCCAGTGGGGATATTCAATTTCCCATAGGCGTCTAGATCGTCAGATTTACCGACCTGCACATGGGCTAAGGTAGTGACGGTTTCAAAAACCTCAGTCACCCCTACGGCGATATCGACAAGTCGACCTTTTTTACCGGCCGGCCCGGCAATGGTATGAGTGGTTGCGCCGGCAGACGCCCCGAAATCCATGTTCGGGAAATTGTAACACGCGTGAATCGGATTATCATATCCAGGCATTTCATTTACTCCTTTTGTTGAATCGGTACGACCGTTACCAGTCGTACCGAAATTATTATCCAGTCACGGTACGGCCGTTACGCGGCCGAGGCCCATTTCAAAATACGATTCTGTACGGCGCCGGTCTGATTATGAACGATACCGAACCCGTTCAGACTGTACCAAGCGACACCACGAGCACGGCCGTAATCGGTCGGGATCTTCCCGCGGATCTCTTCCGGAACCGCCACACCTTCGCAAACGGTATCGGCGCCGAAGAAATAGGCCGCATCGGATTTCGCATTGGACCAGCCTTCCGAGTCCACACTGGTCTGCTCGAAAAACCGTACCCCGTCGTAGGAACGGCCGATCTCACCATTCATGATATCGCCGTAGCCGCGATCGGTATACATCGACAATGCTTCCAGGTCGTCCTTGATCGGACGGAAGGTCGCCGGGCGACCAATACACCCGTAATTCGAACCATCGAACGCCGGAAGGTTCCGTTCCTTCATCTCATCGACAATCAATTTCACGTGGGAATTACCCATGGCAACGTTGTTTGTTGCGGTGGGGGTACCGGTTACCTCAACGGTGATCGCCGTCTCACTGGTTCCAGACGCCGGGGTAACGGTGAGCAGAGTATCATCCCACTGTTCGTGAGCGGCCGATTCGAGTGTGTCATTCGCGTCGTCCTTCAGAACCTGGTGAATAACCACAGTGACGGGTTGTTCGGACAGGTTGTCCAATTTTTCGGTGAACGGTACGGAATTTCCGAATTCTGTAATAGTTAAGCTACCTTGCGAGATCGTGAAGTTGGTTTCCGGCATCGCTTCATTCTCTGAAAGCGCCCGGCCGCCGGTAGCAACCTTGGAATAAATGTTCCAGTGGTGGATTGCCCCTTTATTCTTCCCGATTGCCGGGTCGATGAAACAGTGCTGACGAAAACGCATCAGCGGTTGAAGTGCCATACGGAGAATATTAGACAGCGTATCGCTGTACATATATCCGCCGAGTTCATTGGTTGCCCAGACTTGTCCAGCCATTGTAAATACTCCTTATCAGTAGGCCCTCGGACCGCGACCGCGGCGCATCTCATCGATGATCTGCGAGGGCGTTTTTGGTTTCACTTCCGGCGGCGGGGTGGTACGGGCTGACGCCTGTTTCACCGGGGCCGGCATTTTTTCCTTAGCCTGTTTGCGTTTTTCAGCATCGGTCGGTTCAGGATCTGCGACAGTGGTTCGGCCAAACTTCTGGTACACCCGCTCGGCGGCCCTGTCGACCACCTGAATCGGGTTGAGAGTCGGATCCTCCGTGGCAACTTCCGCCCGGAACTTATTCAACGCAAAATTCATTACTTCGTCCGACGCGATGTCCTGATAGTTCGTGTGGTAATGCTGCACCAACGACTGTTTCACGGATTCTTGTTTCGCCACTTCGGTTTGTTCCACCCGGGCCACCTTGTCCGAGATGTGTTGTACCTGTCTCGCAAGGGTACTGATGGTTCCAGCAGCGGTATCAGGGTCGCTAAAAACAGCGTCAACGAATTCCCGACCGACTTGATCGGGTTGTTGATCTCGCTTCTTGAGTAGATCCTGTTCCATTCGCCGCAGTTCCTGTTCACGGGCGTTCAATGCTTGTTCCTTGGCGGATGCTTCGAACAGTCGCTTATCAGCGGCACTTTCTTTCTGCAGGGCACGAACACCGGCCTCGATGACTTTTTCCTTTGGGGCCAGGACTTCCGTCCCATCGATTTTGAGTGTTATCTGTTCGGGTTCTGGTTCCGGCGGGTCCGTGGCCCCATTGGTATCGTCCTGTTCGCCCGTATCGGGTACATCGGCCCGGCCGGCGGCGAGGATAGATTGCATAGCCTGTTCACGCTGGGACATCTTCGGTTCCTGGTCGATGACGCCTGTTACGGTAGTCTCTTCAGTTTCCATTTTTACATCCACCTTTCATGCTGCTGATATTCGGTAACGTCCCGGCAGCGTCAGGATAGTTCCGCTTCTTGGTTGCGGAGTGCGTCATGGGCGGCCCTGCCGCTATCGATAGCATCCGACAACCATTTAACGATTCGATCCGGCGTGTCGAGGTCGGTCTGAATTCGCCGTACCTCACTTGTGTTCGTCGGATCAACCGTCTTGAACTCGTTTATCGCTTTCTCACGGTCGATCTCTGCCCGTTCGAGCAGGTATTTACCGGTGGGGGTGAGCAGAAATTTTTCCGTTTCCACCCCTAGAACCGCCATGTTAAACGCTTCGTCAGTGTTCATATTCCCTCGTTTCCGGTCTGAACTTTGTACGCCAGTTCTTTTTGCTGGTTCGTTATATCCATCCGGCGATTGATTTCTTTCAGGTATTCCAGGTTGATCTTACCCGAGTCGACTCCGGTCTGACGTTCCAGTTCCGCGAGTTTTATCCCACGATTGAGGGCCATCTCGGTTAACCGGATCTGCCGGTCGTTCGTGGTTTTCACTGCGGCTTCGGTCAGCCGGTTTTTACCCCGCTGTACCTCAAGCTGCATCTGCATCTGACCCTCGACCTGTTTCGTCTGGATGACCTGCTGCAGCTGCTGGACCATCGCCGTCAGTTCGGCGATACGTGGATCCTCCGGTTGTTCGGCGTCATCCGGTAGGAATTTCTTCCCGTCGTTGAATCCGAGGATCGAGAACAATTCACGGCTGACCGCCACTTGGTCGAGAATCGCCGCGGCCGCTGGTAACTGCAGGGCGGTCTGGACACCAGCGATCAGTTTCTGCACCTTGCCATTCGGATCGGTCGCACCGAACCCGACATCGGCCCGGACCTTCACCGGAGCCTGCAGGGTTTCACTGGTTATGGACGGATCACCAAGGACTTCCTGGATCTTCGCGTCGTCCTCGTAGAATTTCACCATATCGACCAGATCGCGCAGGACCGGCTCGACCCACGTTTCCACCAGCACCCGCAACTGATATTCGGTGAGGGTGTTCGCGTTCCCTTCGAGCAGGGCCATGCCGCCGACCGTTTCGTTCAACTGGCGGTTTGTGGCCACACTTGACGAACTGAACGTGCCGGACAACTCGTCGAAATCGGAATTTATGACAGCCTGTTCCTGATACGATGAGCCGGTAACGTCGATGGTATCTTCCGGTTTCACGGCATTAATGTCGTCCATCATGACCATGCCGCCCGGAACGCTCGATTTCAGGGCCTGGTAGTCGACACCCATGAACCGCTGCACGTATTTCCGTTTGTTCAGGACTTGCTTGACGTTATCCACCCGCAGGTTACCGATCTCGTTACTCAGATCCTGGGCGCCGGATACCCGGTCAACCAGGGACCGCCGGTAAACCTTGTGGGGCTCAATGGTGATCGTGCCCCAGGTGTATGGCCGCTTTCGTGGTTTCAGGTGCGGGAACGCCTCGATTACCGGGATCGGCTGAGACAACATGAGTTCTTTGCCGAGCGTGTAGAAAAACCAGTCTTCACCATCCCGCTTGATGAAATTTTCGTGGACGTAGACGAAATCGAAATCGGTGACCGCTGAAACGGCGGCATCCTCGGCGGCGGTCTGTTCCCGCCCCTGCCGGGCCGATTTCATGTTGTTTTGCTTGAATTTTACACACGCCGACTGGATCTCCTGGTCCGTGTACAGGATCCAGTCCGCTTTCATCCGCTCTTTAATGTCGTAGATGAACATCGGCCATTCGACGATCAGGAACGGGGACGTGTTGATCGGGTCGAGCCAATTCGCCTGCGGGGAGATTTTACAGTTTTCCAGCGGCACCAGGTCAATTGCCGCCTGATCCACATGGACCGTACCGTCGGCATCCCGGTCATAGTTCCAGTAATTTTTTGATACCACGTTGCCGGCAATCATCGCTTCGTGGTAGGCGCCGAGCGAGATCATGAACCATTTAATCGATTCGTCCAGGTGGTTATTCACCAGTTTATGTAGGGAGGGGGCAACCGACTGATCGCCGGTAATCGATACCACATCGTGGTTCGAGAACAGGGCGACAGCCATCGCCGCTTCGTTCTTGCGGATCGACGCTTCGGTCTTGCCCCGGAAATGCCTTGAACGGTTCTGATACGCTGCGGACAGATATTTCGAGCCGTCCGGATGTTCCGACTGGGCCCGGCTGTAATTCCGGCGCCATCGTCGCATCTGGGACGCTTCGAGAAACGATTCCGACTGTTCGTGCGCCCGCCTGGCCAGCCGCAGGAATTCGGCCGACGGATCAGTTGGGTCGACGGGGGCGCCAGTCGTATCAGCGGCGGTTTCGATCATACCTGTAGGGCGTCTCCGCGGATATCCCGCTTGAGGGTTTTTAACTGTTTTTCATCCCGGCCGCCGGTTCGCTTGCAGCCGTAACGTTCCAGCAGTTCGCCACCGGCCCGCATGAGTACTCGGCCTTCGGGGTCGATGTCGTGCACCGGTACTCGGAATCCTTGTTTTTTATTCAGGTTCAGGTTCTGCACGTAAACCACATCGCCAATCATGCCCACCTGCCAGAGATAGCCGGGATAGACGATGTGCAACGCTTCGGCGAATCCGCGACACATTGCGAACGCTTCTTCATTCGTCGGTTGGCGATGGTGACGGAGAGTTTTCCGGCCGGTAAGAACGCCGCCGGGTAACAGGATACTCATCAGGAACGCTCCTTGAATTGTCGACCGTTGGAAAATTCGTAAACGACCGTCGGTGCCGGTTTCGGGTCACGGATCTGCACCTGCTGCTTGATGGTTGTTTTGGTGTAGCGGACTCGCTTCGTTAATCTGGGCACCGTGTACCTCCGAAATAAAAAAGGCCCACGATTCACCTTCGAATCATGGGCCTTATGGGGGCGATGACTGTACCTGACTGCAGGGGCCGTTACCGGCGCGGGCTATCAGGGGTTTGTAATTATGCGTCTGGTCTTCTTGGTTTCAGCGTTACATTGTTTTACCTCGGCCTCGGCCAGTTCGATAAAAAATTTCGCTACCCGGATCAGTAATTTTAAAATTCGTTCCGTACCGTTCATGGTTCAATACACCGGTTCGGGTTCCGGATTCGGGTCGAATGATTCATCTCGTTCCCCCGAGTACCGCAACATCCCCGCCACCGCATTACTGAGGGCGGCAACCTTGTGGTACTGATCGGCTCGGATATCGACTTTCGGCAGGCTGAACAATTCGGCGGTGATCATCGACTCGTTAAAGAAGTGCAGTCGTTTTGCCACCGGTCTTACCAGCATGTGTACAAGCGATACCTGATTGTCAATGTATTCACCAATCCGCGGCGTATCCATAACGATTAAATTACGCACACCAGAACTATACGATTGTTTGTTACAAGTTGCAAGAATTTCTTTTACGTTGACATCTAACCAGCCGAACCAGCGTAATACCGGGTATTCGGCCTGAAACCGTCGGGCGATGTCGACCAGATCGACCAACGATTCGTTCCGTTCCGTCTCCGCTTCGGCCAGGACGAAATAATGCGTTTCGTGGAAGAATCGTTCCTCCCCGAGCAGGACGGCGAACTGCGGGAACCCGAGCCCGCCGAATACCCGGGAGATCTGGACCGGTCGGCCGTCATGCCAGAGTTCGCCGCGATCGTTGTATTTGGAGCTGCGTTTGATGATCATACCACACGGCACCTTGCGAGAACGTAACATCCACGCAACGGATCGAGCGGAGCATTTTCATCCTTGAACAAGGGGCCATCGGAAGTCGGAACAGGGATATGGCCAGCCCAATACTCGTAATTATTAGCTCGACGGACATGATACCAAGCAATTTCGGAACCGTCATTCCGTTTGAGTATTTCGAACACAGATCCTTTTGGTAATTTCTCGCAAGCATCAGCAATAACTGCATCTATCGTGGTACCGGGGTATGGAAACGATTCGCACGAAACGAGTCCGTGCTCTGGGGAATTTCCGTCGTCGTCAAATACTGTGACGGTGAAATCATTCGGACCAATACCTCGACCAAAAACAACATGACATCGGTCGTGCCCCTTAATCTCGCAACAACCTTTAAACCCGCAAGTTTCCATCATAACCCTCCCTTTTCCATTTTAGACTGTTCCTTATCATCGAAAAATATCCGATCCGCCACCTCGATCTTCAACCAAGCCATCAGGTAGGCGATCAGTTCATCATCCCGCTGCATTCCCTTAAGATCACAAATTCCCAGCGCCACATGAACCAATTCGTGGAATACGACCGAGGCGTTTTCGTCCGGATCCTCGACCCACATAAAAATTTCCGCCCCGGCATCGTCGGGGATGCAGCAGGCACCACGGGATTTTTCCGGCACGGGAACAACGAAACGTAAGCCGTCCAAGTCGTAGAATGCGTTCCGAGCTTCCTGTGCGGAACAGCCGACGCATGTGGCCACACCGATGTTGAAGATCGGTACTTTCACTACGAATATTTTCATAACGTCGCCCCCACCCCGAGTAGAATCCCCCACTGAATACGAGCCCGTCGTCGTTCCGCTTCGGTCCAACCTCCCGGGGGATGGGGATACCAACCATCGACACCGAACTCGTTGAACCACTCGTTCCACTGTACTGAGTATCGTTTAATCATCACCAGAATCCTCCTTCTCGCTGGTACGTATCATCGAAATTTACGAATCCGACCTTGTGGTCAAACTGAAACTGGTCCGGGCGTGTAATCCCCCGCTCAGTAGATTTCACCCGACCGAGTAATTCGGCCCGCAACCGTTCGTTATCTTCGGCTAGGGACGCAATATCTTTTTTCTGACTATCGACTATCCGCTTCAATCGAATATACTCCTCCTCAATGGTCCGTAACCGGGTCAATTCCGCATCAGCCAACCGCTGACGTTTCCCTTTCAGATTCGCCAGTTCTCGCCGCTGACGATCGACCTTATTCTCCAACCGTTCAATGTACCCTTCCCACTCCATACCCCACCCTCCCGCTAACTCAGATCCATCTCAGAAAACCATCCACTCTTCATAAACGACAGCATCAACGCCCGGGCACGATCCGGTGACCGGCCGAGTAACGTTTTCACCTCGTCCGTACTGCTCACCTTAACCTTACCCAGCTTCACCTCGTAATTAAACGCCAGTAATTCCTCGATGAGTTCCGGGTCGGGCGGCAGCATAGCCAGATCATTACGCAACCATTCGCGGACCTCCCACATCAATTGATCCAGCAGGATACCGAATTCGCCCAGGTCCGTCTTATCCGTGGCGGCCGAAGCAACCATGACCTTAACGGCCGGCAGGGCGTACTGCTTGACCATGTACGGCGCAGTGCCGGCGCCGACGCCCGTACCGTCGCAATATATTGCCGTCAGTGAAGTGATCCCCTGGACGATCAGATCAGCCTGGACCAAATCGCCCACTTCGATAACGTCTTGCTTCTGCCAACTGACGAGCGGATGAACGAAATTCCCGAATCGTTTACACCAAACGGACGAATCACGGCCCTGATCGGCGATATCGAGCCCACCGGTGCAGCGAATCGTTTCCGGCACGATGACCCCGTGGGCCGCAACGAACAGGTCGTAACGTGAACGGGCCTTATCGATCCACTCCTCGCTGATCAACTGGTTATCAGCCTGGGCCGGGTATTCGCCGAGGACGACGTGGGAGAACTGATGTTCGACGATTTTATACGTCCCCGGTGCCAACGGTGCCAGCGGTCGCCGTTGCTGGTCGGTCGGTATGCAGCCGACGAGATATTCCGGCAAATCGAAACACGTTTTATCCCGCTGTTCCCCCGGACCGAGCGGCCGAGTCCACTGTGCGATACGGCGCAGGGTTTTTTCCCGGTCAACTGCGCCAGGGATAACATCGGTACCGGTGACAACGTTCGGGTGGTTCAGAGCTGTGAGTTTGATGACGTTCGCCTGGCCGGTCTTGATCGTCCGGTACACGTGGCCGCGGCGTTCCCGGGGGTTGAACGTGATCAACAAACGACTGAACCCACCGGACAGACACGTTTCAATGCCGGCGAATACCGGGTCCGGGATCGCGTCACCCTCATCGAGCAGGAACAGCAGACTCGGGGCATGTTTGCCGCTGAACCGCGCCTGACGCTGTGCATCGGTACCGGACGAGGGTATGGCCACACCGGTGATGAATTCGAGCGGAGAACGGGAAATTTTCAGGTTTTTGAGGGATGAACCAACGAACAGATGCGCGTGTTTATCGGCGGTGGCAGATATCTCGGCCCACAGGATGTTCTCCAGGTTCGTCTGCGGCGGGGCGGCCGCGCAGTAAATTTGCGGTTCGATCTGACACTTGTAAAACCACACGGCGATTCGCGATTCGATGAACGATTTACCCGTACCGTTACCCGACTGGGCGATCGTCACCGAATTTTCCACCACCGACCGGCAGATCTCCCGCAGATCGTCCGTCAGGTGCTCGCCCAGGACGTGCTCGATAAATCCCTCACAGTCGTTCGAATACCGGCGATAATCGACACCGGCCCGGTCCATGGCGATCAACCGTTCGCGCAGGGCGAGGTATTCGCGGGCTTCGGCGTCGGTCCAGGTCACGGGCGGCCGTCGGCACGAACGCCGGTATTCGGGATGACTTGAACACACCGATCATCCCAGAGTTCAACCATCATGTGGTCCTTTTCGTGCGTAATCGGTAGGGGCCGGCCGAGATGGGTAACACACCACGTGTTTATTACCTCCCGGCATAATCCCGAATCAGGTTTTCCGGGGGCGACACGGGCCGTCATAATCCGTACCCGACGACCTTCGGTGATCCAACGTTTCACCCGTTCAACCATCAATGGAACAGGCGACCCGATATGTTCCGGACCTTTCCACCCGTGATATTCGGCCAGTGTCCCATCCAGATCAACACCAATCCAACCTTTACCAGTACAACCGTGTGTATCGTTCATCGTCGTTTCTCCAGTTCAACCAGGCGCCGCTCGATCTCATCCCGGGACAGGTCGGCGTAGGGGTCGGTGGTGGGGGTATCGTTCAGGCTGTAGGCCTGGCGTTCGAGGGCGATCCGTTTGGACTGTACGAACGCCAACTGGCCGAGTGCCGACGCCCGTTCGGTGACGGTGATACCAAGGACGGTTTGAGTCACGCGGCCCTGGAACGACGAGATATGGACCTTTGTCGGGGGATTATCGGGATCACCGAGTTCAGCCAGTAATTTCAATTCTAACGCCCGTAGCCGCTGTATATCGGCCCGTTGCAGGTTGACCACCGCTACGCGGACGTCGGATGCCTGTTCGACTATTTCCTGCTCAGATGGGAGCTTTATGTCAGGATGGAGAAGTTTTATCCGGGTACGTTCTCGAACCTTGTCGGAGAGATCACGTTGCCATTTCTCCCGCTTCATCACTTTCCGGACGTAGGTTTCCGAACAACCGTGTTTACGTCCAATCTCACGGAGAGACAACATGCCGGCCCGAACATCGACACCCATTGATTCAAGATCGATCTTGCTCATGGTTGAATGGTAAATTAGTTGTTCGCAGTTGTAAAGAAAAAACCTTTCGCGTACCAGTTTGCGTACCATGTCCACAGTTGCGGCCGCCGACTGTGGACATTCCCACCACCTCGACAGCCGGTCCACATCGTCCAACCACCACGGTGTGGCACCCAGTCCAATACCCCATCACTGACCCCTTCGGTGTACGGTCGGTGTGTACCCTTCGGTGTATCTCTAACTCCCTGTACTTCTTATCTATTTCTATATATATACCCCAATACCCTTTACTTTTAAAGAAATAGAGAATAGAAGTAAATATGGTATTAATAACAATTAATGTTGACGATATTTAATATTAATGATAGGACGATAATATTAATTGGTGGTACCCAGAAACAGTTGTTTTGTCGAAAAAACTAGCAACAAGGTGCAAAACGACCATATTTTTGAGGTACTAACAATTTTTGAGGTTTAAGTAGTTGAAACAGTTATTTTTATTTTACCCCTGAAGCTGCGGGGTATGGGCCCCGAGCTAGGGGTGGAAAGGAGGCAAAATGTACTTTGGCAAGAACGGTGCTTCGTCGGCGTTCCCTTTTTCGCGACAGGAAGCACGAAAAGTAAGAAGCAAGATTTATACAGGAGAGGAATGTTCCATCTGCGGAACGAAGGACCACTACACTAAAACCGATATCTGTGTTCGTTGTTCAAAAGATTGGGCCAACGATCTGTTTTGCTACGCAGCAGGAGCGATTAAATTTGAACGAACGAACGAAGGAGTATTTGTTATTCCCGGTCCTATGGTTAAAACCGTTAAGAAACATTTGATCCCAGATCAGGTATGGATAGATATTTATACCATGGTTGATAGTCCAAATTGCCTGTTTATGAAAAACGGTGTTTTGGCAAAATCTGAATACGACGCGTCCCGACTTGGATTGTCCCACTATCTAGTCCCTGTCCCCTGTGAGATGTCCGGGCATTTCGGCGTACTCACCATCAGCGGAAAATGCTCATATTGTGAATCAGAGTCCGATGAACGGATACTTGCCCGGCAAAGAGGGGAGAAATATTATACACCGGGCCAACCTTGCACCCGTTGTGGTCACACTGCGGAACGGCGAACGAGTGACAACCGCTGTACGGGATGTTTCCCGGTAATGCGGAAGCACGTAAGCGATATTGCCAGAATCGACGCAAGGAACAATGGGAAGATTTGGTATACCCCTTTGACTCCGTGCCGAAAATGCGGTGAAATGGCCCTTCGCAGGGTGAGCGATAATCGTTGTTCGGCTTGTTCCCCATTACTGGATACAAACGTCCCGCGGGCACTGGCCAGGTCGTTCGGGCAGAAATGGTACATCCCTGAAGACCCATGCCCGCGATGCGGGAAGATAGTCCGGCATCGGGTGAACGACGACAAATGCAATGGGTGCTATCCCGCTATGACTGATCGTGATACCGAGAGCCCCCGCCAAGCTGCGTTACGTGCCGGTAAGAAATGGTATGTGCCGAAAGACCCATGCCCGCGTTGCGGGATGATTGCCGACCGTCGGGTAAGTGATGGTCAGTGTCAAGGTTGCGTACCCCAGTTAGATCGAGAAACCTCCATAATGATGGAAGCCGCCCCCGATATGGTGGTGTCACGCGACGATGCCCGCCGGCTGGGCCTGAAGGTCTACCGGACCGGTGACGCGTGTCAGCGAGGCCACAGGGGGTTCAGATGGGTATCGACGGGCGGGTGTATCGAGTGTTTGAAGGGACGGTGAGGGTGTAGAGGCGACCGAGCACGGAAATAAATTCCACTCGGTCGTTTTTTTTATTGACAAGTGTACCCACTGGGTATATTGTAGGAGACATAAGAGTGAGTGACCCGATACGGGTAAAATCGAACAGGGGGATATTATGGGATACGCAGTGATCACAGTGGTAAAACCGGACGGATACCGAAAAATCTGGTCCCCAGAACTGACCAACATGGTGGAAAATTCGGTAATTCATTCATCGTTCTATGATATGTACACGGCCGTTTTCCCAGACGAAAAACAGGCAAATGAATATTACGAGCGGATTACCGCTCCGTTCACGCCGAGGACCATCACCGAATTGGAAATATTGAAAGCAGCTTACTGCCGTTTAGATGAAAAATATTGGAAGGAATGCGCGGCCGCCGAAATGGGTAGTCCGATAGGAAAGAATCGTTCGGAAAAGTTGAAACCGCAGATTGATGAGATCCGTACCAGAATTATCGAACTGGAGTCGCGGGTATGACCCCCGCCGAACTAACGCAGATCCGTACCGCCCTCGGCCTGACCCGCAGGGAGATGGCCGAGAAGGTCGGTATGAGCCTGCCGGGATATCGTAAATGGGAACAGGGCCAGCGACCGATCAGAGGACCCGCCCTGGTGATAATTAAACAGATGGTACAGAAATGATACGAGCGTTGATCTGTAAGGTTTTCGGCCATAAATATGGTGAGGTGTACGATTTTAACTGGTATTACGTCGCCCGAAAGTGCCTCCGCTGCGGGCATATTATAAAACAGGATAAACAGACAATCAGGGAATTGTTCTTCGGATTTTTCGACGAGGACTGAAGAGATGTCCCCGGTTCACTGTGTATAGTGACCCGGGGGGGATTCGTTTTTACCACCACAGATCTAATGCCCGATCTATCCATTCATGCAGTTCTTCCACTGTTCTGTTGTTCTCGATTTCAGCCGACACCAACCTACCCGGCAGCCGAACCTCAGACCTGTGAGCATCATCCACCGATCCGGCACGAACGATTTCAATCACCCGGCCGCCGCGTTTCAGGATCGCCTCGGCCTCGTTCGGAAAACGAACGTCGTCGATCACCAGATCATACGTCGTCCCGTCGTGCCGGCGCCACAGTACCAGCTCCCATATATCATCACCGAACGTTTCCCGGCAGGCTTCAGTGCCGAGTAACTGTAGCATCCGCCGATATGTCATGTCCCAGTACGGGTCAATCTGAGATTTTACCGCAAGATCCCCGAGGAACGTTTCGACAGGAACACCAAAAATAATCGATGCGGCCTGTTTGAGTGTTGCGGCATATGCGTCTCGGGTGAAACTATACCAGGTGGTCAGATATTCCGCTGCAGTCGATTTTCCGGCACCAGCCCGGCCTGCGAATCCTATGATCATAAAATTACGGCCTCCCATGAATTTTAATTCATTCCCGTTCCCAGTGTGCCGCCGATTTCACGGCCGCCTGCACCCGGAGTGGGACCGACAGGGGTGTGGTCATCGTGCGGCTTCCGGCATGATTAAAGCGCGAAAGTGTGGCAATGTTTCAACGAAATCACAAAATATCTGCCAGTCCGGATGACGATGTTTCCGCCGTGCTCGATACATTGCCCGTAATGCCTGATAAGAAACCGTAACAATTCGAGTATAAACCTTACTCGGAAGATCGGTCTGTTTCTGTTCCGCCAGTTCGGCACCTGTGAGGGTTTTCAACTCACCATGCATCGCCGAGGATGTTGATAAACATTCGACCCCGTGACGATATGTTTCGAATTCAATCATCCATCCGACTTGCATATCTAAACGGAGATAAGCGACGATACCACGCATCGCCTTGGCATGATCGGCGCCAGCACGAATCAAACGGGAAGCGAGATCTTTGTCACCGGAACCGATAATGACGATATCATTCCATTGACGGGAATCACTGAAAGATTTTTTTGGTAGTCGCATCGCTACTAATGATTCTAACATCCCACAGACTGAGAGTAATTCAACCTGTAATGGTTTATAACTCATGCCCGCGCCCCCATGTGTTCAGAGATCCACGCATTGATCCGTCCGGATTCGATCGCCCATAACCCCGGATCGGCCCGTCGGATCATAAACGTATTCCGGTACCCATCGATCGCCGCGATCAATTGTTCAATCAGGTAAACCCGTTCCAGGGTCGCCCCGTCCCGGTCAGACTGTTCAGTACCGCCCGTGCGGGGGAGTTTTACCGATTTGAATTCGTCCAGTGAGGTATATGTCAGGGAGAAATCACTGATCTGCATACCAGCCTGAACCAGTTTTTTACCGGTGGCAAGTGCGGTCATGGCTTCCGGCAGTTCTTCCGGGCCGGTACATGTGACCTTGCCGCCGGCGTTGTCTTCTAGGACCAGTCGTTTACCGATCTGAACATCGTCGCCGGTTTCCGATTTCCACCATAGCCAAGTGAGAAAATCCGGTTGCGGTTCCGTGACCACGGAGTTAATGATCAGTCCAGTCGATTCCTTGAAAAAATCCTCGAAAATCGCCCGATGTTTCCCACTGGTCGAGAAGAACAACACGGTCCCTGTGGCGACGTTCCAGACGACATCGACGGTAACGGTGGTCGGTTTCGCCCGGCGGATCATCTCGGTCCGGATACGCTCTTTAATTTCCATACGCATACCACGGGACAGCCGGGGAATCTGTTGTTCGATCCGGACCCGCTGCTCTTCCTTGGCGCAGAATTTTTTCAGCAACGCCGTCGGAACCGTTCGTTCGTCAATCCTGAGTGTTGTGACCACATAGTCGTCGATGTCAATGAATCGTGCCACCGTGAATCGACTGAGGTCGGGACGGTCGTCACCGACCACCTTGTAGCGTGTAAAATTTGTTCCCACTGTGTTACCTCCTGTTTTGACCAGCCCACTCGCGGCACGGTCGGGTTGATGTGTAATATTTTGGTCCGGCCGGTAACGACCGAATCAGTTTTGCCGCCTCACCATATGTGTCGACAGCTGCTATCGTTTCCGGTTTCAGAGCGACCGGACGATCCCGGTCACTGCCGCCACCTTCGTATATTTTATCGGTTCGTTGGATGTAGATCATGGTATTATTTCGTTATCAATCAGACTGTATCTGTCATGATGGATTGGTGTTATCACTGCCTTTTTCTCTTTCCACGATATGCTTGCACCTGAGCCACATGAATTACATATATGCACCCCCATTGCAGAAGAGTCTTGGTCAATATCAGTCGATCCGCAATCATTGCATTGTTGGTATGTTTTCCGCATTGCTTAACCTCTGGTCGATTCTAGTTTCTAACCGTGTATCCGTCACCGGTTCGCCCCAAACACTGCCGCCGCCTTCGTATATTTTATCGGTTCGTTGGATGTAGATCATGGTATTATTTCGTTATCAATCAGCCACTTTCTCGCCGCAATGAGGGCAGTGGGACAGGGCAATACTCACCTTTTCTTTCTTCAATTTCTCTTTCCCATTCTTCAGCTTGTGGGTGTATTCGACATCAAAAGTTGTTGTCGGCCTCGAAGTCATCTTGTTGTTTTTGATAATAAATCCGTAACCAGCCAGGCTCCCTGTGATGTTTATCGCATCCGGTCGCATCTCCTGA
>Ga0209319_1001790_pt1 | contig 15532 bp, 39 predicted proteins | sample RifGroE2_FD_184000 | JGI IMG/M metagenome (GOLD analysis project Ga0209319, IMG submission 184000) | Groundwater microbial communities from Rifle, Colorado - Groundwater E2 (SPAdes) (version 2) | ecosystem: Environmental > Aquatic > Deep subsurface > Groundwater | place: Rifle, Colorado, United...
GAATAAAATGCCATTGTATTTATCTCCTTTTTAATTTTATTTATTTTCAATTATCTCTAATGAATCATCATCTAATTCATTGTTCATTATAAAATTATTAGCAGAATCTAATGTATCAAAATAATATGACTCCCAAGTTGCATGATTATCACGTACCCAAACTATATATTGTTTAATAGTTATCACCTCCTTAACATAGATTAAAACATACAATTTATAGTAATTATTTTATAAACTCATTAAACTCACCTTCATACATAGGTTCAATTCTTATATCTAAATAATCAAATAGATTTTTATTTCTTTTACATTCATCACAATACCAACTATCATGATTAAAACAAACATAATAAGCTTCACAATAATCCTTTTTATTACTCATCTCTTATCCTCCACAACTCTAATCTCATCATCATTCCAACTAACCTTATCAAATGGCACAATAATCATTTTCCAATGATTTTCTCCATGATATTGTTTATCATTAAAAGCATTTCTACATTTATCATAGTCGCAACAATGACCGAAGCAATCTGAATCAAATCCTTGCCCCCCAATCCTCTCTAAATATATTCCATTTTTCTTTCATACAATGTACATGATGCACAGTTATTCCATTCTCAATAACTTGCATTTTATCCCATTTAATATTTATGTATTTTCTTTTAATTCCTAACACTTACTCTCCTCCATTAATTTCTCATAACATCTTTTAATTATTTCCGCATCATATAAAGCATTGTGTTTTACTTTTTGCCAATCTCTTAAATTACCTCGACTTCCAATTCCACGACCAGGAGCAAATTCTTCCCGACTAATATCAGGATCTATCCCCTTTATTTTAAACAGAGTACAAATATCAAATGGAATATAATATACGTTTTTAGGAATATTAAATGCATGACCAAATATATCATTAAATAATATCCAATCATAAGCCAAACAATCCGACCACATTTCAACAGAATAAAATTGTGTTAACCATTGTGTTAAATAATATTTAATTATTGATTTATCACCTTTTACACAAGTATACCTTTCGTGTGGCTTATGATTATCATCTCCCCAGTTAGAAAGCAATAAATTGTCAATAACGTTATCTTTTAACCAATCATCTAATTGTGATTTATCATAATCGGTTAATTCGGCATAAAATGTATATCCATTTTCAGCTATCATCCCTATGCTAACTAATGTTGTATTTTTATGCAATCCTGTAAATTCAGTATCAAAAAATACTTTTGTCATTATCTTATCTCCTCCAAAGTATTCCTTAATGCCTCTAATTGCTCCTCTGCACCTTCAATATTCCATGTTGCTAACATATCTGCTAGTGCCTTGATATAACTCACCACACCTTGAATATTTAAGATATTAATAATTACTACTGGTTTATTGTTTTCAGTAAAACTATTACAAAAACATATCCCTAAAGATTCTGGATTATCTTTGTGTACTATTTGACTAATTTGAGTAGTGTTTTCGCCAAGAGTTATTACTCTGGCTCCGTTTGGGTATTGTTCTATCATTATTGTTTGCTCCTTTATTTGGTTTATTTTATCTACATATAAATTCACTAGCCAACTTCCAACTATTTATTTCTTTGATATTATTCATAATACATTCTGCTCTAATAGTATCTTGTAAATCTTTAATGGCAGTATCTCTTTCTTCCTCAGAAAAATTATATTTATCACTTTCTTCAAAATGAACATCAATTGTCATACGTATTGTTTTTACTTTAATCACTTTCCTTTCTAGGGACGGGATTAACCGTCCCTTTATATTCTATTACTCTTCCTTTTTAGTTTTTAAAAACCATTATCTCCTTCTTTAATAATTTTACCTTATATATATTATAGGGAATTACCAAATTTTAGGTGGTCGCAGATTCCCTATAATATATTCTTTGTATACTAACGTTGGGTACTTCGGACTCTTCGTTCCCTCGGTCTTAACCTCGTTGGGGTAACTCCTTCTCTAGTGTTTCTCTTAATCCTTATATTGATATTGATTACTATTATAGAAGATATTACTTTATACTTTAATAAGAGATATATTATTTTTATACTTAATTATTTCTGTATAATGACTTTTACCTAACAATATCTTTATATCTTTATTATCAAAGTTATTTATTATACAATTATTAAATGACTCTATATAATTATCACCTTCGTTAAATTCAAATGACTTATCCTCACTCTCTATATCAATAAATTCTTCTACATTTAAAGTAATCTTATATTTATTTGGCTCTTTTATTGCTTTATGCTCTATCGGTGTATTTCTAGAAATTATCTCAATAAATTTATTTTCTTCTAAACTGTTAACAATTTTCCTAATAGTTTTACTTGTTAAATTTGTGGCTTGTTCCATTAAACTATACGGAAAATAAAATATGCCAGATTTCTTAGCATATCTCTTGCTATGTATAAGCATTGAATATAGCACAAGTTTGTCATTTTTGCTTTTTGCCTTCAGAACCTCTTTTATCTCGGCATATGTAATATTTACTGTTTTTACCCCACCTACTAAAGCACAAACATGAGTATATGTATAATCAACGATGTTTTCTATATCTTTTAAAACCTGTTCCCATTTTGTTGTATAACATTTCTTATCTTGTTGATTCATCCATTCGGTGATCCACTCTTTACAATCTTCTCTAGATACTTCAAGATGTTTATAATACTTAGCAATTTTCTTTAGCGAATACCATCTCATCCCTGTTCTAGTTAAACCTTTTTCAATTAATTCTTCTATTGCTTCTACGGTTACATCTGGATCAATATTTTGTTTATAAATTGGTAAAGAGTTATGAGATTCTTTTGTTTCTTTATAGTCTTCTATATTTTTAACACCAATATCTTCTTCCTCTATATCTAATATTTTATCAAGTATTAATCTGAATAGAATATTGTCCATCTTTTTTATTTTAGTTATGTATAGAGGATCTTTTATTTGTTTTAACCCATTGCTATATTCACAGAAATAACATTGATTAGTCAAAGGATTATCATTTTTAAAGTTTATTCCTAATGGTATTTTTACTCCTTGTTCATAGGTTGGTCTAAATTCTACCTCTCCATAGTCCTCCATTTCCTTTTTAGTTAAATTCTCTTGAATAAGTACATATTGATAGAATTGTTTTAATAAATTTACTTCAATTGGTGAATCGAAAAATATATCAATATGAAATCCTTTATTTCCTGAAAAACTAATATGAATAAAATCATCATCAATTCCTACATTTTGTAATACATGTACTACTTTATATACTGTATGTTTTGCTCTTTCTTTATCAGGCACATCTACATCAAAGGTAATAAATTTACTGTCTTCTATTTTGTTCATTTTTCTTGCGAATACACCTAAAGTTTCCTTGCCATTTATATGATTATAAACACGCCAATCTGATAAAATATTTGCTCCCTTTGTACTCTTTTCAGGATTATTTTTATAATATTGAATCTTAAAATATTTTCCAGTTTTCGTTAGTTGAAGATACTTGAACCTATTTAATATGTACAAATCATTAATTGCCTTGACAATTGCTTCTTTCTCTGGATTTATCATCATTATTTATTTAGTCACTATTCCTCTCTTTTATCACATCAGGTAAGAATTCAGATCATAATTGCAAAATCTTAATTGTTAAACCATAGGTCTCCACCGATTGCACCATTCATCAAAAGCGTCCTGTACTGCATTTGAATTAAGGAATTGTACAAAAGTATCACCTTTAGTTCCTTTACCTACCTTTAGTGGCGTTATGCCTTTACTAAAATAGAATTCAGCTTGAGTTAAATTATATAGAAATATGTATTTCTTGTTGATATCGTAATTTATTGTTGACATTGTTAGAAGAACCTCCATTTGTTTATTTGTTTAAGGAATAATTTTATTTTTCGCTATGTAAATCCATACACAATCATTTTCTTACTCATCTTTGCCCCTTTTCTACCTCTTACTTCTTCATCATTCTAACTCTATCAATTGTTCTATATCTTTTCTTACCAATATTCTTTTTGCCATATCTCTCCATAACTTTTTCAAATTCTCTTTTGAACTCAGGATCTTTACATTTTTCTTTGATGATTTGCATCAATATCAACTTCTACAAAACACATATGTATCACCTCCTTTAAATTATCTTATTTAATAATTATAACATTTCACCAACCATATGTCAAATAATTTTATTTATATATTTATGAAAATTATCCAAACTAATTATCAAGGTTCCCACACAAACAATACATAATCATCTTCCTTTAATACAGGCCAAGCACTATCGCCATCTCTAACTTGACTTTGCATAAAATCACAAATCAATTTACCATAATAACTATTAAGATTTTCTGCTATAATGTATTCACTAAAGTTATCTTGAGCATAATTACTTGTTGCTACAATTTTCATTTGCCTTGCTCCTCCCACTGATCTCTATCAACAAATCTTTCTATATCGTAATAAATATAATCATCAATGCTATCTAAAATTTTATAAACATCATATTGCCTACCATGAATTTTAAATTCCTTAAATACTTCACTAAAACCAGTATCCCACATTGCATCATGAATATCACTTGTTTTACTCATACGCTTACCTTTGATTTGTTCATAAATTGTGTCTCTGATTTTATTTATTTCTGTAAATATATTAGTCAAAGATTCATTTACTAATAATTTAGTCACCTCTTTTAGTTTGTCATTAATTTCATCAATATTAACTTCTACGAACGGCATATGTAAACCCTCCTTTATCATTCTCAGTTTTTGGTAAACAATTTGTATCAACCCATAATCTATAAATATCTTGACTCATACCTAAAAATTCATAAATTTCTTCTTTACTGTCTCCGGTATGCCATTGTTTGATATAATCATCTATGTCATCAAGAATAACTCTTTCTTTGAGATATAATTGATAAAACTTTTCTGGTTTGGTCATTTTGTTTTATTCACCTCCATTGTCCGAATGAAACAATGCTTTTCTAGGACTCTTCACATTCTTCATTCCAACATCTTTTACAACCAGTGGGACATAAAGACGTATCAGCTTTCATTCCAAAATCCATAGGACATCCAAAAGTAATCAGTTCATCAGCATCAAACTTACCTGACTTTAATACTTTTTCTAACTTTGTCATATAAATTCTCCTTTCCGTCAATTAAATTAAAGATTTAAATGGATATTACTTACATCAATTGCTTTATTTCTCCTATTGTAAATACACGCTCAAAACTATTACTATAATTTTCATTAAAACAAAATGCAATCATAACAAATCCTGAACTCTTTATTCCCATTCCACGATAAGTTATTTTATTAAACCACCTAATTCTCCAAGGCAATCTCTTTCTGATAATTTTCTCACAAATAACTGTATCTAATAAATCATAAATATCCTTAGTTTCTTGGTCTATCTTTTCTCTTTTTGCCTTCTCACCTATAATCTCTTTCTCTAATTCTTCCCTCATTGAATAATAAATGTCGTCTAATGTGTCCGATGCATTAGATAATATTGCTTCTAATTGATCTTTATATTCTTGACTTGTTGGTGTCATTATTTTATCATTTCTCCTCCTTTATCGTCCTAACCAACACACCCTTCTCATAAACATCAATACCTTTAGGACTCCATACCTGAAAATCCCTCCTAAACACTTTCATCCATTCCAATTTCATATTATCTAACCATAATTTTTGATTCATACGAGCATTAATAAATGAATATGCTTTCTCTTTTGCCATCATTGCATTTAGAATTATTTTTTGATACGGAAGCAGTTTAATATCTGGATTAAAGTCTTCAACGAGTGCTACAGGATTATTATCATAGTAATCTTTAAATTTTGCATATCTTTCTTTGAAACTTAGGTTGTCTTGATCTTGATTATTCATAAAAACAACCTCCTTCCCTTAAATACTATTAACAAGTTGAACAATCTTTCTAGTGTTCATATTTTCAATCTCACTATCTAACAACACATTCTTAAATTCTTCTTTACTAACAACACTCCAAGACCCATATCCTTTTGGATATTCACTAATTTCAATATGATATTCCTTTTCCCAATCACTAACTTTTTTCATATTATGCTTAGTGATTTTCTCAATATCTATAGCATGTTCTAAATAATAAGTTCCATCAGAATGTGGATATTTATTAGCATACATAGATGATAAATCTTTAATAGTTTGCTTATCTAATTCGAGAATACTATTAATAGATTTAAGTTTATCACAATACATCTTAACTTCTTGATATTCCTTATCTATCTCTTGAAGATATTTTAGATATTCGTTAAATTTCTTAGTTTTTCTATTTTCCACTTCATTCAAATATTTTTCTCCTGCTTGAATAAGACTTTGTTTAACAACATTTCCAATATTATTGTAGCAAGTATCGCATATGTAATTTCTAACTAGATGAGCATTCTCTTCAGGTAAAGGATAGTATCTGGTTACTGGATAATATTCTCTATCTTCAAGTTCTTCCTCTTGTCTTGCGAATACTTTAAATTGATAATCGCATAGATCACATTTAATAATTTCCGAATTACTCATATTTTATTTTCCTTCTTTCTTTCTTTCTTTCATTAATTTATAATAAATTATTTTCTTCTAATATCCTAACTGCTTCATCTGTAATAGTTACTATCATCCAATCATTTTTATGTGTTGCCCATATGCCATCTAAAGCATTACTCAATATAGTTCCATTTGTAAGTAAAATACAGTATCGTCCTTGTTTACTGTAAAAATGAATTCCATCACGATGTCTTGTAGTGTAATACGGATGATAATCTTTAATTTGCCTATGAACATCTTCAAATGACAAATTCTTAGCAATTATATGCTCCCAATATTTCATAATAAATCACCTCCTTCTTCTGTATATTTTCATTTCCTTTAAATGAACGAGTTTATGGGATAATATGGTTTATAAAAGTGGCTTATAGCAAGTGTTCTGGGATCTTAAAACTATTTCTTATCTTGATATTACTTTCTTCTGCCAATTTAAGATATTCATCATTTGAAGGAGATTCAATTTGAACTGGATTATCCATTTTATCAAATCCATCCATCAAACATTTTTCCATAGTGGTATTATATAATTCTTGTGCTTTTAATGCAGAATAGATTTTAGAAAGCTCATAGTAATCCAATTCAATTATCTCCTTATCGTCTGGATGACATGTCTTTAAAAGTTCATGAACTTTAGTTAATATATTATTCATAGTTTCTTATCCTTCTTTCCTATAAACGTTGTGTTTCGAAGTATTTTATCTTTTGATTATATCTATATAAGTATATTCTTGCGTGTAACAATCAATGTTTTTATATCTTTCATGTAGATAATCTTCGAAATCTTCCATACTGAAAGCATCAAATAACGATACTGCATCATGAAATTTAAATGGATATTTTTCTTCTAACCTATCCATAAAGTCTTTTAAATCTTCTCTACCCTGTTTCATTTCTGATATTAAGTTTATTGAATCTAAAAGTTTAATAACTTCCTGCTCAGCCTCTTCCCATTCTTGATTTGTCATGGTAATATACTCTCCTTTAATTAAAAATAATTCCTATTGATATAAACTATTTCACATTTTTTGTCTAATAAAAATTTTTCAGCACACCAAGCATCATTCAGTTTCATTCCTTGACGTTTTTGAGAATTTAAAATTTTATTCATATCATCTAATAAATATTCTGGGACTTCGTATATAGAAGTTTTAAAATGAGATTTACTTTTAGCAGTTTCTAAATCATCATATATCGTAATTTTATTAGTGATACTATCAAATACTCCTGCATCTGCATTTACATATTTTGTTGGAGCAATAGCAACTGCAATTTGTGCTATTATGAATAAAATTATTAATCCAATTATTACATAAATCATTTCATTTATCTCCTTTCTTAAACCAAATAAAAGTCGAAATTCATTGGATTTTTCAATCCAATTTACTAGACTAAATTACATTCAATCTAATTGGGTGTGAACCTGCACCCTCTATCCCATTGTCAAAAGCATTTGGGAATACTTTTTTCATGATTTGATACGATCCATTTAGATCGGCGTTAATCAATTCGCCTGTATTAGATTTAAATAAACCTCTTTTAATTCTTCTCCCTTTATTATAATTTTCCTTAATTGGTAATTCATTATCTAAAAAACTTGTTCCAGATGTATATGATTCTTCTATACAAATAACTTTAATACCTTGATTATCTGCCTTATATGTTAATTTTTCAATGAACAAGGCATGAGGTATTTGTATAAAACTCTGATTAACTTTTTTACTCATCTTACTCTCTTGTTTCCAATTATCATTTTTACCTACAACAATTGTATCAATTTTGTAATATACGCACCAGCCAATAATTGACTTACTTGCATTATGAAGAAAATAGTCAATTTTGTTGTTGCGTTTATTAGTCAATATTTGTAGCCGATTGCTCCAGTCCTTCCCATGTCTCACCTTTAGATCAGTTTGAAGTTCTGCTTTCTTTTTATTGTAATATTGATTTATAGACTTAATCCCTTTACCATTAATAATAATTGGCTTAACGCCAATATTATTTGATATAGTTGCAAAGTTATCAATTCCAATATCAATTCCAACAATTCGTTCAGATTCAATATTCACATCTGGAATATCTACCTCATAAACAATCTCTAAAACATAAATATTACCATTTGGTATAAATCTAACTTGTAAAAGTTTACTATGAACTCTAGTTTTAAATATATTGTTTAATGGTTTTAAAGGCTTCCAAGAAAAGAATAAACACTCTTCTTCAATTCTAAATTGGATGTTGCTTAGAGTTAAAATAAATCTACCATTATTTACATTTTTATATTTAGGAAGTTTGGGTTTACCTAAATATTTCGCAGGATTCTTATTCCAATCTTTAATAGATACAAAGAATGATTTCCAATTTTTATCAAGAATTTTTAATGCCTGTTGAGAACACTGAGACCCTAGTTCATAATAACATTCTTGTTGTTGCATCAATTTATCAAGTTCGTTGTATCTAATCCATCTACCATTATTTATAAATTCTTGACGGATAATATAGTTAGCACAATTGTAAACATTTTTAGATTTCCAACAAAGATTATCAACTATTTTCCATAAGGAATTAGTTTTGTTTATTTGATGCTTTTCGACTCTGGTTGCTTTCATATAAATAACCTCCTTTCCTTAAAAATTTTATCTCATCAGTAGGAACTCTCTTTCTTCTTTATTCTCCACTATCATCCCAATGACCATTATTCCAATCTTTTGCTATTGGATCTTCTTCTTCATAATAATGATAATTATTGTTTAAGATATCACATAATTTACCTAATAAATAACAATTATTATATCCCAAACAAGAAATACAAGTATTTGATAACATAATATTTTCCTCCTTCTACATCGTCAATTCCATCTCAGAAATCAATCTATTGGTCTGTGTTAAGGTTTCACTAATTAACACCTTAAAAGTACCTTCTGGGCTGTCTGATAGCATTTCTGTGAGGTATTTAATGTATGCTTCTAAAGCATTGTAGATGATGTTTTTCTCTTGTTTTGACACTTCAAGTGTTGTTGTAATTTTCATTTTGTTTTATTCTCCTTCTAATTAAGTAATTAAATCTGACTTTTTAAAGTAATTATTTATATTTATCTAATAAATATTTTTGTTCATTTAAAAACTTTTGCTTTTCTCGCTCTTTCCTTTTTGCTTTCTCATTTTTCAATAAATTATTATATTTATCATAGATACCACTTTTAATCTGTTCCTTATTCCATAGTTTTATATTGGCAACTTCTAGTTTAATTTGTTGCTTCATTTCTTTCGGTATATTATGTATATAGCCATCTTCAAAAACTAGAATGTTGTCAATATAAATCCTTACCCAGTGACCGCCAAACATATCTTTCCAATTATCATACTTACAAGAAATAGTAATGTCTTTGTTTAAATATACATATTTTGGTGCATCAAAACGGTTATAAACTTCGGCAATTGTTTCATTTATATCTTTATGCTGAATAATAATACTTCTTATACTCATTATGTAATCCTTCTTTCTTCAACTAAATTCAACATTTTCAGGGACAACATTTTCAGGTATTACACTTCAGCATATTTGCTATAAATCTCATTGACCTTTTCCAGTTTCTTTTCTTCTAAAATATTTCTCCATCTAGCAAAATATTCACCTTGCATATTCCCATAACTCTCATGAACTCCTACACCCCATATAAGTTTCATATCCTCTAATCTCCACATCTGAGGTGCTTTATGATAATTAATAAAGAAGAAGTAATGTTTATCTGTTCCTTGCTCCAGTTCAACTATATCTTTAAAAATTGTTAAGTCATCTGGTTTCTTAGCCGTTACTTTATGTAATATCATTTCAGCATGATCTTTATAAAGCAATCCTAATTTATTTGTGAATCCACCTTTTTGCCAAACAAATGAACCAGTTTCCATAATGTGTTCAAAGATTTCTAATGCTGAAGCAGGAGTAAAATGAATGCTTAATTTAGTTGTTAAATTAGTTAATTCTTGTTTGGTTAATTTTCTCTCATAGTCAATACGCATTTTAATTCCTTCTTTCATAATTTAATTTATAATATTGTAATACTAATCAAATATCCCATAAAAATACCAATCCCTATTCCAAATAATAAATACATTCTCATACCAAATTTTAATTGCTTAGAAGTGTACATTTTGCTAATAGGATATTTTGTATTTTCTTTCTCGCCTATGTTTTTATATCTTTTCTTATACCAATAGTCTAATGCCGAACTGTACACTATTCATCATCCTTCCATTCGATTAATATCTTGATAATCTTTTCACGATTTGTTAATTGCTTCATCTTAATTTTCTCCTTTCACATTTTAGGCCAAAACTATATCTTTCTTTCTGAAAAGAACCCCTCCCTGATTTACATTGTCTCTTTGTAACATTTCATTTTCTAAATACTCTACTTCGTAATATTCGCCATGATATCCTGTAATTTTGACTTTTTCTAAATGAGATTTTAATTTTCCTGTTCTATTAATCATAACCCACGGATAATCAGCTTCGTTTACATGTGCTGTTGTTCCGATTTCAATTTTTGCCATATTGATCCACCTCCTAATTTTAGATAAATTTATCATTTTTACCTACCCTTTGTACATCTGAACAGTATTGCATTTAGGACAAGAAAATAAAGAAACTTCAATAGTTCTGTGATAATAATCACTTTTGTTTTCTATAGTGAAGTTACCATCAATTGAAATAAATTCTTCCCCATCTTTATTAATTTCATCATAGGTACACATTTCTGCATTCCATTTTCCACCTTGTTCGTAACCACATATACATTTCATTTATTTTTCCCTCCTATTTTTTATAAGTTTAAATTCATATACACATTATCTAACTCGTTTTGGGTGACTCCAATATACCGTAAGCTTTCCTTTGGTGAAGAATGATTGAGCAATTGTTGAATTCTAGTAATGTCTACTCCTGCTTCATACGCCATTAGTCCAAAGGTTTTTCTGAGTGAATGTGAAGCTATGGATTCTTTTATACCAACCTCTTTCCCTGCCTCGCTAAGTATCCTATGGATATGTTGTCTACTGACTGCTTTATCTCCTGTCCTAGATCCAAATAAAAATATCTGAGATTGATCTAGAGAAGCAATATATTCTGTTAAAGATTCTATTACTTTTTCACTAAAAGGAAAAGTTTTTGGTTTAGAAGTTTTCCTTTCTCGAACCGTTATTCTGTCTCTAACTTTTCCATTTGCGTCTACTACATCTGATATTTTAAGTTTAAGCAAATCACTAATTCTTAACCCTGAATTAATACCTAGAGTGAATAGTGCCCAATCTCTAAGAGATTTTGATTTTAAATATTTCTTCATTTGCTCTATTTTTTCTTTGCTACGTATTGGTTGAACCAACTCCAAAACAATCACCATCCCTTCCTTTAAATCTTCACTGTAAGACCTGAGTTTGACCTGTACGCTTCTTTACCATCATCCTTAACTCTAACCATAACAACAGATAAAACAATTAGAGCAATGATTATTAGTTTAATTCTCATGATTATATCACACCTTTCATCATAATATATATGTTTAATCTTATGAATAATTATATTAGAGTTTTTTGGTTTTATAACCATGAGACAATCAAATCCTTTAATCATTTATTTTTACATTATGTAGCGTTACATTCCAAAATAAGCAATCTCCAATAATCCAGTTTCTTTTAATATCCTTTTCACTAGTGGCCTACAGATTTCTTTTGACTTTCCATGGTCAGTAAGAGTTATAGATTTTTTAGTATGTATGTTTTGAAAAGTTATGTGGGAACCTCTTTGGCGTAATCTTACCCAGTTATATTTATGAAGTAACTGGACTAAATCGTTTAGTGAAAATCCTTTCATTCTCATTGATAAATATCACCTCCTTTCTATGAGTGTTTCTTTTGATTTTTATTACTTTAAATCAATGCTATAATCATATTTAACTGTGTTCTCTGGAACTTCTAATATATAATCTGTGCTTTCTTTAAAATTAATTCCTACTAATATCCATTTTTTATTTTTAAAATTTGTTTCATATGTCTTTATTTTCGGAGTGTCTGTTGTATTAATTATATGAGTATCTGTAGAATTTGCTGAATCTACTTTTTGACCTAGATCATCTTTAACAACATAGTAATATCTAAGAGTATCACTGACTCTTCCACAACCCAATGCAAAGTTTCCTTCCGTACCTTGATTGTCTATTGCTGTGTAAATGGCCTGTTCTTGAACAAAAACTCTTTCTTGTTGAACTTCTGCCAGATATAGAATTCCTCCATTTAAGCAAGCAACTAGAGTACCCATCATACCTCCTACCAACACTCCTAAAGGTGTCATAACTAATAGCAAACCAATTCTACCTAATAAAGAATCTGCCTCGTCCAAAGCCCAAAATACTCCTAAGCATAAACCAACTATTGCCCCAATTATAATAAAAATCATTCAACTTTCCTTCTTTCACATAATTATTTTAGTTTATATAGATTCAAATGGTAATTTTATTTTCTACTAGTCATAAACACCCTTGATATAAATTCAGAAGTAAAATAATATTTCCCTTCTTTTTTAATAATGAAATCTCTTGATAATAATTCATTAAAACAAAAATATATATAGCCAGTTTCATTATATTGTGCTTTAATTTCTTCTAATGTAAATGGATACCATCCTTCTTTTTTCTGTGCCAATCTTACAATGTGTTTTGCGGATACCTCTGTTTCAGAACTACCAAACGCTCCATAAAATGTTTATCAGTATTTATATCTTGTGGTTTAGTTGTTAATTCTGCACAGTCAACTAAATTCATATCTAAATCATCTCCCTTTTAAAATATATATTCTTCCATTTAGTATGATATGATTCAATTCTTGGTCGTTTGAAACGTCCTCGGATAATAGATTCAATCCATTGTTTCGAAGCATTTATTAAACACATTTATTTTCCATTCCTTTAATCTTTTTAATTAAATAAAATCCTACAAAAGCTGTGTATTTACCTCTATTACACTCCTTTGGATTATGTATTACTTTTCTACTCCTGTCTTTATTTGTTACACCATATGGTCCTACTTTATGTGACCATGTTCCATCATCATTTTGTCTGTACCAGTGATAATCATCATCTGCCATACAAAATGCGACTTTCCAACAATCATCATCTGCAATATATTTTTCATATGTTGTCTTAAGTAATTTATAGCCTAAACGTCTTAAATCTCTCCTTACAGAATTAAGTATCTCTTTGCTTGTTATTTCTATATCTTCGTAATCTCTCCAACAATCTTTACCTTTTCCTCCTAAGTATCCTGGTTGACAATAATCATAATCTCTATAAGGTTTATTGGTGTATGGATTATTAAGTTGATTAATGGCGTATGTGTAGAAATTATTATTTTCTCTTCTTGAGAATTTTCTTGCAATTGAATCATTAAAGGTTAAACCATTATATTTAGATATTTCTTGAATCATCAGTTTTCAACCTCCTTAATATACTTTATCAACTCACTACCAACTCTCCACCACATTTACAATGATAATTTTCAGGATTCCTAATTATACCTGATATACGATCTTTATATACTTTAGTATGACATTTTTGACATTCAATTGTATATTTAGCATTCTTTGATATTTCTCTAGTCACACCAATGTTTTCACAAGAATTGGTTCTTTCAATTTTATATCCATATGCTCTGTTCATTTTGCTTACATGAGATTTCCATTTTGCTTGATGGTTGAGGCAGTCAGGACAAGTATGTAGAATTTCATGGGCCAAAGTTTGTTTTACCATTTTATCTTCTGCTTTATCAAAGATTGAAGATAATTCAATTAAAAATTTATCTCCTCTTCTTTTACATTGTCCAAATCTTTTTGCTCTAGTATTAATGATTACATTAGGATCAATGTTTTGAGAGATTGGGATGTTGAGTTGTTTGGCTTCTAGGATCACCTCTTGGAGAAGTCTATTGTATTTCATCTTTAATTCTCCTCCTTTTCATAAATTTTTAATAATCTTTCCAATGAATCTAAAGTAACTTTCATCATTGGAGTTGACTTGATTTTAATTTTACCAGAAAAGATTTTCAAATTTACAGCGCGTGTATCAAATTTATAATCTCCAAGTTTGTATGTGCCACATCTGTCTAAAACAGCACCATGCTTTACTAACAAATTGTTAATGGATGCAATGTGTAACTCTCTAGTATTTGATTTTGTAGTCATTTTTATGTACCTCCTAGATATTTATTTATATATTCATATATTCATAATATCACACATCATAAATTATTGCAACAGAATGTTTGGGTTTATCTGACAAAGTTTCTATAATAATTTCAACATCTTCTAATCTTAATCCAATTGGAGAAAATTGAAGACAACCACCTTTTTCATAATACATATCATCTTCTAAATATTTCCAATAATGATAAATACATGATTTACAATTGCGGATTACTTTAATTTTCATTTAATTTAAAAACGCTTCCAATATCATATTCCCAATCAGCATAAAATTGTACATTGTCTTTTAGATTGAATAATATCTGAAAAATTTTGAACCATTCCTCCATTGAATATTCATTGCTGGCTTTAGCTTTATTTAAGAATTCTCCATAAGTATACATAATTAATCTCTCCTTTTTATATTATTTAGAATCAAATGCAATTTTTATCGTAAAATAGGATTCTGAAACCCTTGATACAGGCTAGTTTCAGAATCCTATAATTTATATTTTAGTTATTTATTGCTTAGATATTTTGTAAATGAATCATAAGTTCCAAATTTTGTTTTAATTTCATTTAAAATATTTTCACTTGTTAAGTCTCTAGATTTAAGCAGATAAGATAACATATCTTTATCTATATAAGTTGAAAGATTACAAATAGGACAATATTTTTGTGACATGTCATATCTAAAATCATAA
>Ga0209319_1001791_pt1 | contig 15527 bp, 11 predicted proteins | sample RifGroE2_FD_184000 | JGI IMG/M metagenome (GOLD analysis project Ga0209319, IMG submission 184000) | Groundwater microbial communities from Rifle, Colorado - Groundwater E2 (SPAdes) (version 2) | ecosystem: Environmental > Aquatic > Deep subsurface > Groundwater | place: Rifle, Colorado, United...
AGGGCCCTGGCCACTCTTCCGATAACCTCTGAAACCCTCATGCACTATACCATGTGTTGTGGTGCGTTTTTAGTGTTTCAATAAAAACAAAAACCTGGTTTTTATTCTTTTATGTTTTAATTATTTTAATGGTTTTACCTGTTTTATTTGTTACTATAGCTTTCTTTTTATCCTGATGGCCAGGTCTAAATCGATAATCTCAAGGTTAAGTTTATTGTTAATAATTATATGTTCAGTCCTCAATTTCACCCATCCGGTTTCAATATCAATCATTTCGATGGTAAAGATGCCGTTTTCATCTTTATCGGGCAAAAAGTAATTCTTAGCCTGGATTTCTCCCCTTTTTTGCGATTTGCTCTCCCATTCGATTAGCATGGCCGCGGGACCGGTCTTCTTATAATATTCAACCAGCACATCAACAGGCTTGCCCTTTTCAAGGTTATACCTAAACGAGCCCGAGCTCCCCCAATCTTTCCAAAGGTCAATCATTTTCTTACCATTAAAATATACCCTGGCGCCATCGTTGCAACTTACATGAAAAGTGTATTCCTCTGAAAAATCGGGTATCAGGCGGGTTTTGTAACTCAATGATTTGTTTTCGGTTACCGAGGGGGCTTTTCTTATAAAAATACCATACTCTTTGCCTGGATTAGAAATAGTCGTTACTTTCCTTCCGGTTAGAACGCTTCTGACGCAAGAAGTATCTGCTTTCATGTTGATAAAATCCAAGGATTCCATGAATTTTCGAAGATGGCTTAGTTCTTGTCGAAGCTTTAGCCCTCCGCCGTCTGGTTCTTCAAAACCCACTACACGGGTGCCGCGCGGGTGTTCAACGGTGAATGAATAATCAAGATGATTGAAACCGCCGGGTGAAGCGATTCAATCCTGCGCGAACCGTTCTCGTAATTAATGGCAATCAGGTGTTTTTTTGGCAGGTTGTCCTCGGTTTTTACAAGGGTATCGATAATGGCATCTTGCCATTCGTTGCCTGCATGTCCAAAAATATAGGGTTCGTTGCAAATCTCGTAGTAAAAATTATCATATTTATTAAGTTCCAGTACCATTTTTTTTACAAAATCGGTTTGAAACGTGTACAAGCCGGCCTTACTCATGCTCAAGGCATCTTTAATATCAATGCTGTCGGTAAGATTTATGTTGTTATTGGGGTGCATTGGGCTAAGTTCCCATAAATCTTGAAAATAATTGTTGCTAAAAAGCACCATTTCAACAATAACGCCACATTTGTCTGCAGTTTGCATAAAGTCGTGAAGGCGGGCAAAATAAGCCTCGTTCCATTTCGACAAATCAAATTTATTGCCACCGTTGCTATAGCCCGGCGTTTCGCTTCGTGCCCACGGGCAAATTAACATACCCGAATCAACAGCCATGTTATTGTCAACAATTCCAAAAAAGGGTTTATTTTCGGTATATACCCCCGTAAATGTGCGAGTAATATTAAGCCCTTCATTTTTTAAAGTTTCAAAATATGTCATATAATCAAACGACAGGTTCATAAGCGCTCCGTAATGTTCGGTAGAGCCTATTAAAACAGTTGGTTTGCCTTTGTAAATAAAATACTTACCATTTTCGGGGTGAATGGCAATTGGAGTCTGTTTGTTTGGACACAAGTTGAAAACAATCAACTGAATGATAATTAAATTGAATATTAATAACATACTTATACTTTTTTTCTGTTCATAATACAAATAAATAATTCAATCCCGCTTGTCGTGCTGTGGGGATTGCACCACAACTCCTTTGTACTCCTGAATTCCAGGTACTAGGTCGTATAGCCCCGAATCCTGGTTAATAGTTGAGTCATGCTGCATTATGTTTTCGGTTCTTTTGAGACGGTTTCGCTCAACTTTAAAATCTCAAGAACCCCTGAAAACGAACCGTGCTAATTCCATCCATCTGAGTTAATTATTAGGTGGATGGGTTTTTGCTTATTGGTAAATTTGACTTTGACTTTTTTGTAAAATAGACAAACTACTAACTCAAACAAATTATTCACTAAAACAGATAATCATGAAGAAGCACTTATAGACTATTGTTGCAATTATTTTATTGGCACTTACCTGCTGCCAGAAATATGCTGACCACTTATACTATTTCAGGATCCCTATTGCGATTCCTGCAACCGGTGATACTCCAGAGAAATCAATATTGAACATGTTTTTATATTTTGTAAAGCCGTCCTCATCTCTATATTTGCTGAGCCTGATATTTCCTCCTGCGAAAAAATCTACAACCAGCACATTTAAGAGGGGTACTTTTATACCCAGTATTACTCCGCCTGCATAGATATTCAGATGCTGCACAATCTCCTTGTCAACAATCTCCCATTTTCCAGGTTCCACTTCTTCCAGATCTTTATAATTTCCGGTAATTGTCATTTTTCTGTATAAAATCTGGGGAGCGGCATAAAGCCCGTAAGGAGCCTTTCTTCTGGAGGGATGATTTGCAAGGAGATAATTCCTCATCTGAACATTTACTCCCCAACCCGTCATTACTTTTCCCTCATAAGTTTTGTAACCATTCGATGAAACATCGAAATAGGCAAAACTCTGATTTGAGAAATAGAGATTTGAAATCCCCTGTTTTGTTGAGTAAGTTGCCATCAACCCAATGTTACCTGAAAGTGCAGGTCTGAATTTTCTTTCGTACGAAAGATAAAAAGTGCCTTCAAGCAGCCTGACAGGATCGAGCATAATCGCAGAACTGTAATCTGGAATGAACACGGGAGTTTCCCTGACAACTACAATTGATTCGGCAGGTACTTGAACAGGTTTTTCAAGGTTTATCTTCATCAGTGAATCCAATTCATTGATCTTCCTTGTTACCTTCCGGGGGTCAAAATCCATTGAATTTATCTTCGAGCCAATTTCATTCAGTTTAATGTCAAGTTCCTTTGGTTTTGCCTCCCAAAGTTTTATTTTAGTATCCAGCAGCTCAAGTTTTGAATCAAGCAGTTGAAGTTTCAGATCCAGCATCTGAGATTGCTGCGAAATTGAATCCTGCCCTGATAATGTGAAGGGCGAAAGAGCAATCAGAATCAGTCCTGTGACTGATAACAGTTTAAAAGAAATTGTTTTCATTTTTACAGAATTAGGTGTGATATTCAAAGATATTTTTAAAGGCTATCGGAGTATTGCAAAGAGCCCCACAAAAAGCCTGCCAACAATATAGTCTGCCGGGTACAATCTGAATGGAAAATCTAAAAAAGCAGCAATGTTTTATTTTGATCAAACAAAAAGATCATAGTTGAGTAATGCTGCATTTTCTTTACTGTTGTTATGAGATGGTTTCGCTCAACTTTAAAATCTCAAGAACCACTGAAAATCAACAGTGCTAATACCATTCACCAGGTCCCTATGAAGGGGACTTGGTCGAATGGTTTTTAAATACTAAATTAATTCAAAAGACGAGTAATTTTGTTGAATTAGTTATATCTACCAATCATGCTTGAATATTCGATATAAATTCATTTTATAAACAATGCAATTAAAATTCTATATATGCGGTTTTATTTTGTTTGCTTAGTTCTATCATTTTTTCAACACCGTTCACTTTTATTTTATGGTCTCCCAAAAATGCCCGTATAATGCAATATCCTTCATCATTTGACTTCCCCTTGAATCTTGTCCACCACTCATCAAAAACCAGGGATTTGTAGGCACTGGCAGCCGGGGTCAGGGTCCAATCTTTCCTGTAAAGGGAAGAAGCCGGTATCCAGTTGGCTCCGGCCCAAAAATGCCACATCATGATTGCATCAACTGCCGGATGGGCAAAACAGATGCGATAATAGTCTTTAAGATTCTGAGCAAACTGATCTTCTTCTTTTTTGGTTGGGATCAACGACGTATCCTTCTGATATCTTGAGCGCTGACCAGGCATATTGAATTCGGTGATCTTGACCGGCAGTCCAAATTGTGCAAGTACATCGAGCGCATATCGCAGGGTATCCCTGCTGAAATCCTCTGCATGTAAGTGTCCCTGTACCCCAATTCCATCTATTGGTATCCCACGCCCCTGCAGATCTTTTATATGATCCACATATTCCTGTAACAATCTGCCGGTAAGTATGTCGTAATCATTAAGATATAGTTTTGCATCAGGATCGTATTCTTTTATCCAATCTGCCATTTTTTTGGTTATCCCTGGCCCGAGCCTTTCCTGGTAAAAATCACCATGCATCATTTCGTTATTAAAATCGTATTCTGCAAAGCGACCTTTATATCTTGAGGCAATGGTTCTTGCCCGTTTATGTAGTTCATCGTACAACTGGTCATCAGTAAGCGCCTTTACCCAATCCTGCACATAATATACGCCCCAGTATAAATTGTGCCCTCTCAGGGGAAGGTGGTTATCATCCGCCCATGTAAGGATATTATCCGTAGTCAGGAAATCAACTTTTCCTTTTTCAGGTTCCATATGATGCCATTTCAATGAACTCGCAGTAACACCGGCATTGAAATTCTCCAGGAATTTCTGCTTATATACCCTGGCATCCTGTTCATCCATTTTTCCGTCAAATGCAGTACTGTTCAAAGCACATCCAAACCAGAATTCATGCTTTTGTTGTTCCAACTCAATCTTTGTATTGGGAGTCGTTTTCACAACTATAACACCCGTACGATACTTTTGGATGGAATCAGCCAGATTCCACGCATCTGAATGGGTCATATGTAATTCTGTCCATACTGATGAAGCATTCTGTGCCATAAGAGAGTACGTAACTATGGAACAAAATACACTTAACAAAAAAAGCGACAATTTTTTCATGAATCTTATTTTTAGTTAGACAATATAGATAAATAAGTACTGATTCTAAAATTTTGCTGACCAAAATATAATTGACTTTATGTTAATCAAGTTGTATATTCAATTTTTTTGAAAAGATAAATGGTTTTTACCGATAGCTTCGGTTGCATAGCAAAAGCATTATTTAAATATTAATATTAAACTGACAGATTATGAAAAACCTGATTTTAGCAATCCTGATGATGGCAACCTTGTTTGCCTGTGTTACTCCCGAACCGCCCAAACCTGTTTCGTTGTTTAACGGAGTGGATTTAACCGGCTGGCATGTTGATGTTCCGGCCATGGACCAAAATCCCGACACTATGAACCCGTTTATTGTGCGCGACTCGATGCTGATGAGCCTCGGCACTCCCGGCGGACACCTGATTACCGACTCGGTGTACAGCAATTACCGTTTGACGGCCGAATACCGTTTTGCAGGAATTCCGGGAAACTGTGGGGTTCTGGTTCACGCCTCAACATCACGGGCGTTGTATGGCATGTTCCCACAATCGCTTGAAGTCCAGATGATGCACGAAAACGCCGGTGACTTTTGGTGTATTGTTGAAGACATTGTGGTTCCCGATATGGAAGCCCGCCGCGGACCAAAAGAGGAGTGGGGGATTACCGAAGGTAAACGCCGCCGTATTCCCAACCTCACCGACGGCTCCGAAAACCCGGTTGGCGAATGGAACAAAATGGTTGTTGAATGTGTGGCCGACACCATCAAAGTTTGGGTGAACGATGTTTTTGTAAATTACGGAACCAACTGCACCGCCACCCGTGGCCAGATTGCCGTACAGGCAGAAGGCTCCGAAGTGGAATTCAGAAAACTGGAACTGGTGGCAATTGAAAAAACAACACCGGTGCAATAAATTGTGTTAAATTAATAACAGTCAAATTAATATTGGTTTTCAATTATTTATCCTAATTTTCGACTACCTGAAAATAAGTATAAAACATGGCAAGCCTCATTCCTGGTTTCGAATATGATATCTTCATCAGCTACCGCCAAAAAGACAACAAAGGCGATAAGTGGGTAAGCGAATTTGTTGAATCATTAAAAACAGAACTTGAATCAACATTTAAAGATGAGATTAGTGTCTATTTCGATATTAATCCTCATGATGGCTTGTTAGAGACATATGATGTCGGTGCCTCTCTGAAAGAAAAGCTAAAGTGCCTGATATTCATACCGGTCATCTCTCAAACTTTTTGCGATTCTAAAAGTTTTGCATGGCAGCACGAGTTTTGCGCATTTAATAAAATGGTAAAAGAAGATCCGTTCGGTAGAGATATAAGACTCTCTGGCGGAAATGTTGCCAGCAGAATATTACCAGTTAAAATTCATGACCTTGATACGGAAGATCAGGTTCTTCTCGAAAATGAGCTGGGAGGTGTACTCAGATGCGTAGAGTTTATATATAAGTCACCAGGGGTAAACAGACCCTTACGTGCCAGGGAAGATCACCCGCAGGACAATCTCAATAAGACTTACTATCGCGACCAGATCAATAAGGTGGCAAACGCCGTCAAAGAGATCATTATTGCATTAAAGAAATATAACAAAAAGGATTTCGAAGTCCCTGATAATACCATTGAAACAAAGAAAACGCCATTAAAAAATCTTAAATCCAAAATATTAATAGGATCTATATTGGTGCTGGCTTTATTAGTGCTGGGCTATCTAATTTCACCTAAACTATCCGGGGCCTTTGGCACTGATGCTGAATCAATTGTTGTTTTGCCATTTGAAAATATAAGTAATGATAAAGGTAACTACTGGTTATCTGATGGAATTGCTCAGGATATTATGATGCAACTTTATAATATAAATGGCATTTTTGTGCGAATGGGGCCTTCAAGTTTTCAATACAAGGGAACAGATAAAACAATCTCCCAGATCGGGAAGGAACTTAAGTCAAATTACTGGATCTCCGGAACAGTTCAAAGAGACAGTGATAGGATCAGTATAAAAGTCATTCTGAATAACACACTAGCTAATACTCAACTCGCGATCGAGCCCCTTCAATGCTCCTGGAAGGATTTTCAAAATGCACAGGCAGAGTTAACCAAACAAATTGCTGATAAATTAAATAAGGTGTTGACGCCTGTTGAAATCAGACGTATTTACAGAAAAATGACAGATGAGCCAAAAGCTTACCAGTTGTATGCCACAGGAATGTCCGATATGTTGCGATCTGTAAGTTCAGAGGAAAAAATTGCAGCTATGAAATATTTTGAAGAGGCAATTGGATTAGATCCTAAATTCTGTATGGCTTATATGAATCTAAGTAAGGGCAACCTGATGTTGTACCAGGTTGATAGGGACCCGGAAAGAATTCTAAAAGGCAAAGTAGCCATTGATTCTGCTTTAAAATGTGACCCGGAAGTCGCGAAGATGCCATCCTTTCATAATACACTTGCTTTGTATTATTATTCTGGTTTCCAGAATATTCCAAAAGCAATGGAGGAAATTAACCATGCTGAAAAGTTATCGAATAATAAATTTATAAATGTTGAATTAAAGGCTGCTATTTCACGGCGACTCGGAGAATGGGAAATGGCTAAAGAAAATAATATGAAGACATTTGAACTGTCGCCCAATTATGCATCAGGTGCTTACTATGCAGCGGTAACACTGTATTTACTGGGCGAGTATCAGGAGGCCGAAAAGTATTTCAAATCATCTATCAAAATTAATCCAACCTACGTTGACCCCTATTGGGAATGGATATTAATGGAGATGAAATGGAATGGCAATACTATCAGGGGACGGGAAATACTTTCAGAAGCTTTCCAGTTCGAAAAAAATGTTAATGATCCGAAGCTGATTGAATCAAAAGTTCTTATGGATATTTATGATGGCAATTACGAAAGTGCATTATCATATCTCTCCTCTAAAAAAATTGATGTTATTCTTCCTCTGATGTATCTTGATCTTAAATCATTACTTTATGCTAGAATATATAATCTGATGAACATGCCTGAAAAGGCCAATGCGTATTTCGATTCAGCCCGTGTTGCGATAGAAAAGAGAATCGCTATAACCCCTGATGATTCCAGATTACACAGTGCATTGGGTATTACCTTCGCAGGCCTGGGGCTAAAAGGAAAAGCTATTGAAGAGGGTGCAAAAGCTGTGGAATTATTACCAATGAATAAAGATACCTATTTTGGCGTTTACAGAATTGAAGACCTGGCAAGGATCTACGTAATGGTCGGAGAGTACGATAAGGCTCTTGAGCAGATCAAGTTTCTGCTATCTCATCCCGGACCATTATCTGTAAAGATGCTGCAGTTAGATCCGGTCTGGAAACCATTGCGGGAGATGCCAGAATTCAAGAAAATAATAAAGAGAGCTCCAGCCGATAACTCGAGGATCTGATAAGTATAATTATTAAGGATTTTTCAGAATATCCTGTAACGGATTCTGAACGATCTAAGTCTTGGCATCGATCTCCTGTCTCGGGATAGGCTACTCCCATCTTACATCAATAGCTGGTAGATAGGTGTTCGGGTTGCTCTCTTTATGTTGTATTGCAGAATACATAAATCATTAGTAGGCAACTCATATTGCATCTCCAGGTTCCTCCTATCCCATAAAGGGCAACTACTTCATTTCTCTTCAGTAAGGTGTATGGCAGACCATTCAGCCTGAATTGTGTTTTCAGTGTTTTCATTGTTGTGTGTTATTAAATTGTTATGATTATTCCGGTTTAAACTGAGCCACAATACCGGAATAAACTGACACGAACTGTGCAGTATAGTTGTAAACGTTTGCCAAACAATTATGTTACATAAAATACACTATAATAGCAGATTAGATGGCAGATTTCTAATTGCAATATATTCTGTAAGTCTATATACCAAAATACCTATTATGCAACTCGGCTGCCTGGGAAGTTGGGTGATGAAATAAAGAATTGTTTTTAATAGAAGGTAACCTAATTTTGATTGGACAATGAACCATTAAGATAAGTACAAATAAAAATGATATAATTGAAGTATAAAATATTAACGAAAGATCTATGATTAGCAGATTTGAAAAGAACTTTACAGAAAAGGGCTATCTGATGAATTATGAGAAGCCAGGGAACCACTTTACTCTAAAGAATCAGGTTTTGCAATTTAAAATCGAGTTACAGGAAATCACACCAATTATCTGGCGAAGAATATTAGTTCCTGCTGATTATAATTTCTGGGATTTGCATGTTGCTATTCAAGATTCTATGGGATGGAAGGATTATCATCTGCATCATTTTGAAATACGTGGAAAAGGTAAAAGGAAAGCTGCAAAGATTGGGATACCTGACTTTAATAGAACGGGAGGCCTGGAAGAAGTTTACCCAGGGTGGGAAATACCGGTATTTGTTTATTTTAATGAGCTTGGTATAAAAGCAAAATATGAGTATGACTATGGTGATGGATGGATGCATACTGTTCAGCTCGAAGGATATTTATATAAGGAAAAGGAAACAAAATATCCCATTTGTATCGCAGGAGAACGAGCATGTCCCCCAGAAGATTGTGGTGGAGTATATGGATATTACAATGTTTTAAAGACCATATCTGATATAGGTGATGAGGATTATGAAGATATGAAAAAATGGACTGGACAGGATTGGCATCCTGAGTGTTTTTATAAAGATCTAGTGAAATTCGATAATCCATACAAACGTTGGAAAGGTGCATTTCTTGAAAAATAGATTCATTATTGTAGATTGGACAGCTTTTATCAATTACACTCTCCAAGTCCCCATCTAACATCAATTACTGTAACACACAGTATATCAATAATATAAACAATTGCCAGAATGTCATTCAAGGCCATTTCCAGCCCATTTAAGACACTATCTCCCCTTCAGTAGTATTCTGTATTGGAAAAACGCAATTGTGCCTTAAAATGCTTATAAGCAGGCAATTATGGCATTTGTTGTAATTGCACTATATTCTAACATATTCTATATCAACATATTAAATTGCAACGGCACAGCCTGGGACTTTGGGACCGGGCTTTTTCATTTCTATTTAATCACTAATCAAAACTATATGAAAACACAACAGACAGAAATATCTGAAGTACAGATTATTTACAGAACAAAAGTCAAAGCTTCAGAGAGATTACAGGTTAAATGCTCAAAGGATGCCTTTGACATATTTATGGAGAATTGGGACCTTGATTCAATAGAACATATTGAAGAGTTTAAACTTCTACTAATGAACCGGTCCAATTCAGTATTAGGCATTATGCCTGTTTCAAAGGGAGGATTATCGGGGACTGTTACAGATGTACGGTTAATATTTCAAGGTGCAATTAAAGCAAATGCATCAGGGATAATAATCTGCCATCAATCATCCATCAGGTAACATGAACCCTAGCGAATCTGATACAAGGTTAACCCAGAAGATTAAAGAGGCTGGAGGCATGATGGATATTTAATTACTCGATCATCTAATCCTTACCATGGATGGTAGTTATTACAGCTTTGCAGATAATGGACTATTATAATTACAACCATGAAAATAAGATGTAAACATTGTGGTGAATATTTTTGTCCTAGTGATGAAAGTGTCGACCTTATTTCAGAAGGATTTATATCCCCTGATAGTGTAAATATTTGTGATGATTGTTGGGATATGATTGAGCATTTCCAGGATGATATTTCAGAAATGCATAGTGATGCAGATCCAGGATTATGATGAAGTATAAAGCCCAGGTAGATGATTATTTGCCTGGGCAATAAACTTTCATTAACAATAATCTTTAAAATGTCATCCCAATTTCCCTGGATAATTCTTAACTTGTATACCATAGTGAAAGTATAAGTCAGGCATAAGTAGGGGAAGGGGTTGTGATTCAATGTGTTGTTTATTGATACTTATGTGACTGACAGGACGAAAGTTTGAGTATACCGAGATATTAATGGGATTTTGGGAAGAGAAGCCAATAGTTTGAAGACACTTACTTTTACCTGACAAATATTAACAATAAACAGTATCGATCATAATGATATAAATATGTTATAGCCAATGTGAACGTTTTCAGATAGATAGATTCCACAGAGACCACCACGTAATATACCGCGACCGCGCATTTGGCACATTTGCTTTTGCGTAACACAAAACCCAATACACATGCAAAAGCCAAATCCCCTCGTTCTTTTTATTAATTTTATCCGTCAACGTAAGAAACCATGATTGATAAACCAACTACTATAGGAAAACAAAAAAACTACTTAATCCTATTTACTCTTTTCATAATCCTTTTTACTGCCTGTCAAAATGAATATATGGACATTCCTGATACTGGCCGGAAAATTGTTATCAATGGTTTGATTACCACCGATACTTTGTTGAATGTGAATATAACTAAAAGTACTTATATCAGCGAAGTTAGCGGAACCGCATCTCTCTCCCGATACGATATAGATAGTGCAGAGGTTTATTTTTACCAAAATAATATCCTTATTGATTCGCTACACCATGATCATTATGATTCCCACGAGATATTTAATGTATTTTATTATGGTAATTATTGGTCACGTAGCTTATACCCTTTACCTGGGAAGGAGTATAAAGTTGTGGTGAAAAAACCAAGCTTGCCCGATGCATCAGCAATCACAACTATACCCGAGCAGGTCAGAATAGAACGGGTGGATACCTCATGGGTTATTCTGTCACCCGGAGAATATTATGTAAGTGATGTTGGCTTGAAGTTGAAAATTGAGTTTTCCGATCCTGTATATAGAACTAATTATTACCTTTTTAGAATGTACAAGAATACTTATTGGGAAAATGATAGTTTATATGTTCCTTATAGTTCTGAGATTATCAGATTTAACTGTCAGGACCCTCTTGTCGAAGAAAAGTTAAATTATGTAGATGGATATGAAGCGATTGTCTTTAGTGATAGAGTAATCAATGGACAAAAATATAGTATAAATGTTATTGTAAAAGGTGAGTCAATCGGCAAACCATTTACAGATGATCCTGAATTATCATATGTAAATCACAGAAAGTCACTTTCCTTCAAGCTTTATTCAATCACAGAAGAGTACTTCAGGTATATTCAGACATTATATCTATATAGTAAAAATTATGGCAATCCATTCGCAGAACCAGTGCTAGTGAATTCCAATGTTAATGGAGGTTATGGGATGTTCTCCGGGGCATCAGTATCGAGCGATTCAATCGTTTTTAGATATTAAGAAGATAATTCTATATGAGTACTATGCCATGCTGAAATTTAAAGCTCTTCTTTTCTTTCTGATAATTAGTCAGTCGATACATTCCCAGAGATTTACCGTTTCAGGATATGTTGAAGACATTAATACAGGTGAACGTATAATTGGTGCCTATGTAATCGACAGTTTAAGCAAAAATGTAACTCAAACAAATAACTTCGGATTTTTTATACTTAAGAACATTGGCAGCAAATCAGCTATACAGGCTACTTATATGGGATTAAAGTTAAAAACTATCAAATTATCGTTGTTGCACGATACCTTGATTACCATTCATATGCAACCTGTTATGGAATTAAAGGAAGTGGTTGTTACCTCTTCAGGTTATAATCATAATGTAAATACCCAATTAGGTCTGACCACTATCCCGGTGAAGCAGCTTACATCAATACCGGCTCTGGGAGAATCCGATTTACTCAAATCCATTCAGAGCCAGCCTGGTATAAAAGGAGGTGTAGAGGGCTCTGCAGGGATATTTGTCCGGGGTGGTAGCACAGGAGAAAACCTTTTTATGCTGGATGATGTACCCATGTACAATGTGAGTCATCTTTATGGCTTTTTCAGTGCTTTCAACAGCAGTGCCATAAAAGACATAAAGCTACTTAAAGGCTGTTTCCCGGCAAGATATGGAGGCCGTGTTTCATCAGTCATAGATGTACGTAGTCGTGATGGAAATAGTAAATTGGTAAAAGGCGAAATATCGCTGGGAATCATTTCATCAAGATTCACCATTGAAGGTCCATTGGTAAGCGATAAAACCACTTTTATGGTTTCTGGCCGCAGATCCTATTTTGATTTATACGCAGGAACTCTTAAAAACATGAGCCTGCTGGATAAAGAATTTCCCGGTTACTATTTTTATGATCTGAACGCCAGGCTTACACATACATTTTCACAAAAGAATAAAGTATTTATAAGTTTCTATATGGGGAAGGACAATATCCAAAACAAAAATGAAATCATGGTAACTGATGCTAATTCGGAAGAAGTATCCGATTATTATAGTGAAACATCAGGTTGGGGCAACTTCATCGGTTCATTGCGCTGGAACCATACTTTTGGCAATAGTCTGTTTGCAAACAGTACATTTGCTTATACTAGATATAACTATTTTACTCTAAGCCAGTATAGAAACACCCGGACAGATTCAGCCTTTATAAGCACAGTTTTGAAAGATTATTCGGCCAGTTACAATTCTGATATTTCAGATATAATCATAAAATCAGATTTTGACTATTCAATCTCAAACAATCATAAGCTCTTGTTTGGTGCAGGAAACACCTTTCACAGTTTTAATCCCGCGAAGAATGTATATAGAATGAGTGACAAGGAACTAAATGTAAAAGCAGACACTTCATTTACGGATTATACTCTATATGCCTGTGAACCTTTTTTATATATTGAAGATGAAATTAATGCTGGACAAAAGCTTTCAATTAACACTGGGCTAAGAGTAAGTGGACTTATCTCGGAAAACAAGTTTAGTTTAAATGCTGAGCCAAGATTATCAACTAATTACAAAATATTCCCTCAGATGGTTATTAAAACGGGATATTCACGAATGGTCCAGTATATGCATCTCTTAACCAGTTCGGGACTAAATATGCCTACCGATATATGGGTACCGGCACTAAAAGGATTAAAACCTCTTAAATCGGATCAGATAAATTTGGGAGTTGCTTTTGATTGGGACAAAAAGGCCTTGCTATCGATCGAAGTGTACCAGAAATGGCTTTTCAATACAACTGATTATCGCAATGGATCTTCATTACTTATCGACCTTTCTCCATGGTATGAAAAAACAACACAAGGTCGTGGTAACGCGAAGGGGATTGAGGTTTCGGTAGAGAAACAGGAAGGAAGTCTTATCGGAAGTATTAATTATACCTTATCAACTGCTACAAGGGAATATTTCGATCTTAATAACAGCAAACCATTCCCTTTTAAGTACGATCGTCTTCACGATTTTAATATCTCTGCGAATTATAAGATTTCAAAAAAATGGGACGTATCGGCTTTGTGGACATATGGAACAGGTTATCCGGTTACAATTCCTATTGAGAAGTATTCACCTGCTTTGATTGTTTTCGCCAATGTTGGACAACATTATATAGTTTATTATTACCCTTCAATTAACAATTACAGGTTATCTGCTTATCACCGGCTGGATTTGGGTCTGCACTTTAAAACCCAAAACCGAATGGGTGAACATGCTTTAAGTATTGACATTTTTAACGCTTATAATCGCAAAAATCCAATTAATATGTATTTTTGGAATAATTATAGCTTGAAATACAATTATTTATTGCCAATTATTCCATCTATAACATATATCTTGAAATTTAAATAATTACTTGGTAAGCACATTTAAAAGCCCCGCAGCCTGATACACGGCCAATGCTTTTAAAAGAGCTTTCAAAGAGAGAACCCTTTAAGACTTGACACTAAGGTAGCTGGTTATATCTTGACTATTAACAAAACACTGGCTATAACACGGACAATAAAGGTAAGTTGTTTGTCATGCTTTTTGCATGATTATGAGCCATTTACCGGTACCAGTAACCAAACCGGCACCCGGACACGCTCATCTGCTCACAATTAAAATTCTACACCTTGATAAATTTCTGGCTCCAAGATAGTTTGTGCTGCGACGCTGCGCCAGTGCCCTCCACCAACTTTGTAACCGGGGATAACCTCGCGGCTCCAATCATAATTGCACCGCGACCGCGCCTACACCCAATAAAAAGTGTACCATGACGGCAAAAAGCACGCCATACCTGGCTTGCCACCGGGACAATTTACCGGCTAAAGTACCAGGATCAGTAGCCGGATGGCTGCGCCAGGTAACACAACCTCCCTTTATTGCCGAGCCGTTAGTGGTAATGCATTGAGCATCCGTATTTTGTGTAATCTAGATAGTCTTAAGGATTGAAATTACAGGGTGACTCAGGACCGTGTTTAATCTGGACAAATCCTACCACACCGACTGACAGGAATAAAACCGGAACTTTGAGCCACCAAGACTTTTTAACAGCACTATCCACTAACACGGACAATAAAGTAAATAAGTTCGTCACGCTTTTTGCGGCGACTCTGAGCCCTTTACCGGGAATGGTGCCTGGGGCCAAACCCCGACCGCACCACTGCCCACTTACAAACTTTGTACACCGGGACTAATAACGAATCACTTAGAAACCTTGCATCGCGACACGCATCTAGTTCACAAACCTTGTACCCGGACGGCAAAAAGCGCGCCGTGGCTGCCTCGCCACCGGGACTCATTCCTGCCTAAAGTACCGGGATCGGTAACCGGATGGCTTCGGCAGCCAACACTTACTTACTTTATTGCCGGGCCGTTAGTGGTAATGCATTCTGCGACACGAAGTCGCACTATATAACTGTCAACCAATGTATTACATGACTATTTTCGACAACACGAGTTGACATCCTGTTCCATCAGGTTAGCCTACCGGCACG
>Ga0209319_1001795_pt1 | contig 15455 bp, 10 predicted proteins | sample RifGroE2_FD_184000 | JGI IMG/M metagenome (GOLD analysis project Ga0209319, IMG submission 184000) | Groundwater microbial communities from Rifle, Colorado - Groundwater E2 (SPAdes) (version 2) | ecosystem: Environmental > Aquatic > Deep subsurface > Groundwater | place: Rifle, Colorado, United...
GCGCGCGGCCGAAAAGTCCGTTTCCGCGCATCGCGCCGGTCCGATCGGCGGCAAACGTATTGATCCAAATTTGGTGGCCCACGAGAAAAAGTTGCAAGAAATTTTGGGGACCAAGGTGGAGATTAAAGAACGTGGCGGTAAGGGTACAATCTTGTTACACTTTTATTCAAAAGACGATCTACTAGAGCTTTTGAGCCGGCTGAGTGAGATTTAAATTAAAAAAAAGACCGAATCAAAAACCGCTAAATAGCGGTTTTTGATTACTTTTTATTTTCAGATTTTACGGTTTTTTCCATTTTATTTTTTTCTTTCTTTTTGGGTTTTTCCTTATTACTACTTTTGGGCATCATGTGGGCGAACCAGCTCTTCATGCCAAAACGCGCGGCTTCGCGGATGCGCTCGCGGGCGTGGTGGGTTTTGACGAATTTTAGCCAGTCCGGATTAGGACCGCGGCGATTTTTGTCGGTAATGATTTCGACAACATCGCCGGAGTTGAGAGGTGTGTCCAGGTTGACCAGGACCTCGTTGACTCGAGCGGCTGTGCATTTGTTGCCGACGTTGGTATGAACATAAAAAGCGAAATCGACCGGGGTGGCGCCTTCGGGCAAATCAATAACATCGCCTTGAGGAGTTAAGACAAAAATTCGATCACGAAAAACATCGATTTTTAAAACTTCCAATTGTTCCATGAAATCTTTTTTGTCGGCCAGTTCTTTTTGGATAGCCACCATTTCTTCCATCCAACGCAGATTTTTTGGTTGAGACCGGCCGGTTTCTTTGTAGCGCCAGTGAGCGGCCACACCGTATTCGGCCAATTCGTGCATTTCTTCTGTACGTATTTGGAATTCGACGGTTTCACCGCCCGGGACAAAAACCGTGGTGTGCAAAGATTGATAACCGTTTGGTTTGGGTTGGGCGATAAAGTCTTTGATGCGATTAGGCATAGGGTGCCACTTTTGGTGAACCAAACCAAGGACGGCATAGCAGTCCTCAACATCGCTGACGACTATACGCACAGCTACCAGGTCGTGGATTTTAGTAATGTCATTATCGCGATGTTGTAGTTTGCGATACAGACTGTATAAACGTTTAACCCGGCCGTGAACTTGGATTATTTTTATGTCGGAAGTTTTTAAATATTGTTCGACATCATCAATGACCCGGGTTATTTGCACACCCTTTTCACGAACTTTAGTGTCCATGATTTGTTGGACCCAGTCGTATTCTTTTGGATAAAGATATTTAAAAGATAAGTCTTCCATTTCGCCTTTCATTTCACCCATGCCCAGGCGATTGGCGATTGGGGCGTAGATTTCCAGAGTTTCCCGGGCTACGCGTTCTTGTTTGTGTTTGGGACGGGCGTAAAGAGTTTGTAGGTTGTGTTGGCGGTCGGCGAATTTTATAAAAATTACTCGGACATCGGAAGCCATGGCAATGAACATGCGGCGCATGTTTTCAACATAACGTTCAACACCCTGGTATCTGATTTTTTTTAACTTGGTGACGCCATCGACCATACCGGCGACGTCCTCGCCAAATTTGTGGGCTAAATCTTCGAGTGAGAATTTTTCTGAATCCTCGATGACATCGTGAAGCAGACCAGCAACGACCATGTTCATGTTGAAACCCATTTCGGCCAGTTTGTAGGCCACGGCCAGAGGGTGGACCATATACGGATGACCGGTAAAACGAACCTCGCCCTCGTGGGCCCGGGAGGCAACTTCATAAGCTTTTTTTACCAACGTTAAATCGGGCGTGACATAAGTTTTTTTTATCAACGCTTCCAAATCTTCGTAAGTACGAATAATCTCGGTCATAGTCTTTCTTTAGCTTAGTAAAGAAGAGGAGTTGTGTAAAGGGGCTGGCCAGGTGGGGGCTGATAGTAGTTAGAGCGGGGTGTAGACTTTTTTACGGTTTTGGTTTTTTGTGCTAAAATATTCTTATCTTAAATAAAATTTTTATGGCTAGAGAAAGATCTTCAAATTCTGGTGAAAGAAGGGATAAGAAAAAAAAGAAGAAAAAACCAGAAACCCCCGAAGAAACCGCGGCCCGCGAGGCCAGAGAACAAACCACTGCTGAACAAAAAGAAAGGAAACGAGTAAGAGAAGTTGCCGAGACCGCCAGAAAAATTATCGAGACCAGGGCTCGGACTGAAGATCTCGCCGCGGTTATGGATCAAGCGCGAGAACCGGAAGAAAAAGAAGTTAAGTTGGGCCGTGGTCGCAATGGAGAAACTTTGGTTTTGGTTAAAGTCGGAACAGGTTTTCAAGATCTTTTGCAGACTATTGGCGAAAGGGAAGTTAAATTAATCCCCGGTTCAAGACTTGATACCGATCCAGAGTCAGGTAAGGTTTCGGTTCCGGAAAATTTGCGGCCAAGAGATTTGCCTTTTTTGGTTCGCGAGATTTTGCGGGCCGGGCATCGGGGTCGACAAGTCGAGGTGATGGTGGGCGACAACAAAACCAAATGGGAAAAAACCGGCGCCGGTCTGGCTTTAGAAAAAGAAGCTAAAGCCAGAAAAGAATATCAAGCGGGCCTGGCTCAAATCAGAAAAGATTGGGGTACTCAAGAATTTTGGGAGGTTCGCAAAAAGTATATTAAGTTAGAAGATAAGCTTTCTGAAACTTTTTTGGCTGCGGAAAAAACTTTAGAACCATTAATGAGCGAAGCCGCTCGAAAATTCGAGGTAGCGACCGGTCGGGGTTTGTACGATGGCATCGGCGGAGAAATGGCTTATCGTCGAGCTTGGAAAGAAAGGATTTTGGCCAGACAAGATCGCATGGTTAATCAATACGACAAAAATGGTAACGGGCGATTTTTGGGTCAGCCGGCGATTGGTGTCAGGGAATTGCCAATTCATACTGGCTGGGATTTGGTTCCGGTGGTTGGTAGTTTTAGACATTTATTGCGCGGCCCTCATGGGGATTTGCCAAGTCTGGTTCGTGAAAAAAGGAATTATTGGGACGGTTCCCAAACCGTCCAAGACGCGCGCTTGCGAGCTTTAGTTCGCCGGGTCGATGCTTTTGGTGAAGACAACAGTGTTACCGAACGGGCCTTAAAAGCCTCGTTGGTCGATGCTCCCGCGACTTTTGGAAAAACCGCCCTTTTGTTTACCGGTGGGCTGGCAATAACCGCCCTCGAACTCGGTCTTAAGCCAGTGAATTGGCTAGGCAACGCTGTTGGCGATACTACCGAAGATCTTTTTTCCTGGGTTTTGAAAAAAACCGCGCCTTGGATTAAGAAATTTAAAACCAGCAAAGAAGCTCGTGAAGAAGACGCCAAGTGGCTTAAAAGTAAAACCGATCAGTATTTAAAAAAATGATCCAGAGTCATTAGACCCCGGATCAACAACCCTCAAGATTATTCTTGAGGGTTTTCGTTTTTTGTTTCTGTGATTTCCAATTCTTTTTTAAAACCACATTCTTTGTTTGAACATTGGGTCATGCCTTTGGCCGCAAAAGTCATGAGTGAACTGCAGGTCGGACATTTTTCGCCAGTCGGTTTTTGCCAGAGAGCGAATTTGCAATCCGGATACTTGTTGCAGGCAAAGAAAGGTTTGCCACTGCGGCCTCTTTTTTCAACAATATCGCCTTGGTTGCAGGCCGGGCAAGTGACTCCGGTTTTTTTTTCAATTTTTTTAATGGTTTTGCATTCCGGATATTTGGAGCAAGAGATAAAAGGACCGAAACGACCGCGTTTAACCATCATGGGTGCGCCACAGGTTGGGCAGGGTTCGTCGATAGTTTCCGGTTCGGCCACCACAACCTCGCCGTTTTCTTTTTGGGTTAGCTGTTTGGTGTTTTTACATTCCGGGTAACCGGTGCAGGCTAAAAACTCGCCAAAGCGACCACTGCGAATAACCATGGGTTTATTGCATTTTTCGCAAACAAAATCCGTTTCTTTGTCTTCGGGTTTAGTTTTTTTAACGTTCTTATCTTTGTCTAAAAGATTTTTGTGGAAGGGCACATAGAAATCAGAAAGAACAGGTACCCAATCGGTTTTGCCTTCGGCGATTTTGTCTAAGTCTTCTTCCATTTTGGCCGTAAAAGCCAGATCGACGATATCGGGAAAATGTTCGACCAGAAGATCGGTTACGGTATAGGCCACCAAGGCCGGTTTTAGTTTTTTGGCTTCGTCGCGTTCGACATAGCCGCGATCGATAATTGTGCCGATGGTTGGGGCGTAGGTGGACGGACGGCCGATGCCATGTTCTTCGAGGGCTTTGACCAAAGTAGCATCAGAGTATCGAGCCGGTGGTTCGGTGGTGTGTTTTTTGGATTCAAGTTTTTCTAAAGCCACGGCGTCGCCTTCGGTTAGGTTTGGCAAAATGGTTTCTTTTTGTTTTTCTTCGTAGACCTTTAGATAGCCGGGGAAATTAATGGATGAGCCGGTGGCGCGGAAAACATATTCGCTGGTGGAGATATCGGCCGAGGTGGAATCGAAAATGGCTTCTGGTAATTGAGTGGCCGCGGCTCGGCGCCAAATAAGATCGTAAACTTTCCAAAGATTTTTTTCTAAAACATCTTTTAAATCCTCGGGGCGGTTACTAATATCGGTTGGGCGAATGGCTTCGTGGGCTTCTTGGGCACCTTTGGATTTGGTTTTGTAGCGGCGCGGTTCGGGGAGTTGATATTCGTTGCCGAATTTTTCGGCGATAAAATTTCTGGTTTCATTTATAAAAAGATCGGATAAGTTAACCGAGTCGGTACGCATGTAAGTAATAAGAGCTGTTGAACCGCGGCCGGGCAACTCGACGCCTTCGTAAAGTTTTTGGGCCAAGAACATGGTTTCTTTGGCGCCAAAGCCGAGTTTGTTGTTGGCTTCTTGTTGCAAAGTCGAAGTGGTAAACGGTGGTGGCGGGGAGCGTTTGATTTTTTTCTTGGTGACATTCGTGACCGCGTATTTTCCGCCATTTAGAGCCTCGAGAACTCGGCCGGCTTCTGCTTCGGAAGCAATGCCGAGTTTGTCTAATTTTTTTCCGGCGATCGAATGAAGTTTTCCTGGGAAAGAAATTTGTTCTTTATTAAAAAGTGCGTCGACAGTCCAAAAATCTTGGGGTACAAAAGCGTCGCGCTCGCGTTCGCGTTCGACGACTAGTCGAACGGTAACTGATTGCACGCGACCGGCCGAAAGACCTTTTTGCACCTTGCGCCACAAAAAAGGTGAAAGTTCGTAACCCACCAAACGATCAACAATACGTCGGGCTTGTTGAGCATTAACCAAATCAAGATCCAGTTTGCGTGGATTTTCCAAAGCTGTGTCGATGGCTCGTTTGGTGATTTCGTGAAAAGTAATGCGTTTTAATTTTTCTGGTTCAACTTTTAGAATTTGCGCCAAGTGCCAAGAAATTGCTTCTCCTTCTCGGTCTTCGTCAGTTGCGAATAAAATTTCGTCGGCTTTGGCGGCGGCGTCTTTTAAGGCCTTAACTTGTTTGGTTTTTTCGCGCGAGACCACGTACTTGGGAACAAAGCCGTGTTCGACATCGACACCAATTTCTTTTTTAGGCAAATCGCGAACATGACCAAAAGAAGAAAGCACTTTATACTTGCTACCTAAAAATTTGGAAATAGTTTTGGCTTTCGCCGGAGACTCGACGATGACTAATGAGTAGGACATGTGGGGGAAGTTTTGGGAGCGTTGAAGTGGTGGAGTTGTGGAGTGAAAAAAGTTCTTTTGTTCAAGTGTTTAAAATGTTCAAGTTGTTCATGTTTTAAAAAATGAACATTTTGAATCATTAAAGAAAATTTTCCATGACTCCATAGCTCCATGACTCCATAACTCCATGACTTAAAACACGCTTCAGATGATGCGCTATTTTTTTTCTTTAGTCAAGGTGCTTATCCGATTGTGTAATACAAACTTCCGAGATGTCTGGCCGAACCTTTCATTTCCATTAAAGTCAGAACATGAGAAATTTCGGAAATGTTTTTGTTGAGGGCTCGAGCCAGATCGTCGATGTGAATCGGTTCGTTCGAGAGAATTTTTAAAAGTTCGGCTTCGGCGGCAGAGCCGGGAAGGTGTTGTCGTTGGCTGCGAACGACAGGTTCGGCTGTCGGGCGTTCGTTGGAAGTCGCGAGGCCGAGAATTGAGAGGATATCGTTGGCTTCGGTTGCGACATGAGCGCCGCTTTTGAGAAGTTGGTTGGTGCCTTCTGAAGTTAGTGAATCGATTGGGCCAGGGACGGCAAAAACTTCGCGGCCGGCTTCCAAGGCGGCGCGGGCGGTTATGAGCGAGCCCGAGGTTTTGGCGGCTTCGATGATTAATGTGCCGTGGGCCAGGCCGGCAATAACGCGATTGCGAATTGGAAAATTTTGTTTGAGTGGCGGGGCGCCGATCGGGAACTCAGAAATAACAGCACTACCGTTCTCGATAATTTCAAAAGCCAACCGACGATTTTCGGACGGAAAAATATTTTCGTTATTGACGCCGGAGCCAAGAATGGCAACGGTCGTGCCGCGAACTTTAAGTGTTGCTCGATGAGCGAGGGCATCACTGCCCAAAGCTAGTCCCGAAACAATAGTCACGCCAGCATTGGCTATTGGCTCGATTAAATTTTCGATCACTCGAATTCCATATGACGAAACTTTGCGCGAGCCGACCACTGAGAGTTTAACGGAATTTTGTCTGGGTAATTTTCCGCGAACAAAAAGTGCCGCCGGTGGATCGTAAATCTCTTTTAAAAGTTCCGGGTATTCGGGGTCGGTGAAGGGAACGACTTTTGCGCCGCTGCGCACCAAGAGTTCGAGTTCTTTTTCCGGAGAAAGTTTTTCCCGGATGGAAATAAATTGTTCGATGGTTTTCGGATCGAGTTCGGCGTTCCGTAATTCATCGGCATTGGCTCGGAAAGCTGCTTCCGTGGAGACAAAAAATCCTCGCATTTTGGCGAGGCGGACCGGACCGAATTTTGGAAAACGCATTAAAGCGAGAAGATATCCTAGTTCGCGGGTTTCCATAATCTTCAGCCGATTTTAATTTGGCCGGCAAAAATATCTTTAGCAACTTGGCGGGCGGCTTCGACCACGGTTTTCCAATCTTCTTTATTTAGTTTTTCCAAAACCCATTTATCTAAAGCCATTTCCGGCCGCGGCGGCCGGCCGATACCAATGCGAATGCGGCGGATTTCCGAAGTGTCTAATCTTTCAATGATCGAACGTAGACCGTTGTGCCCGCCAGCCGAACCTTTTTCGCGGATTCTGATTTGGCCGAGCGGCAAGTTGACGTCGTCGACAATTACGGTGATTTTTTTTTCGGGCACGCGCCAGAATTTTGCGGCTTTGACCACGGCTTCACCCGAGAGATTCATAAAAGTTGTCGGCTGCAACAGTTCGGCCGAACGGCCGTTGATTTTTGTTTCAGCCACCAGACCCGAGAGATCTTTTTTGTTTTTAAATTTTACATCGGCCAAAGTGGCTAATTCGTCCAAAACTAAAAAACCGACATTGTGGCGAGTGCGTTCGTATTTTTTACCGGGATTACCCAGGCCGATTATGAGGCACATAGTGGTGGGAGTGGTGGAGTTGTTGAGTGATTGAGTGGTGGAGTGATTGAGTGGTGGAGTGATTGAGTGGTGGAGTGATTGAGTGGTGGAGTGATTGAGTGGTGGAGTGATTGAGTTGTGTGGTGGTTTGGGTTACTGATTGATAAGCCAATCACTTAATAACCCAACAACTTAATAATTTTAATCACTTGTAATTCTTGGCAGTCTAGCTTTAACAATTACTGGTGTGCCCACGAAATTAAGTTTTTCGTGGAGGCGGTTTTCGATGTAGCGTAGATAGCTTTGACTAATGGCGTCTTCGCGTCTGGCTTTAATGGTAACAGCAAAGGCCGGCGGACAAGTTCCGGTTTGGCGTAGGCCCAGGACTTTTGGTGGTTTGTTTATTTTGCCTCGGATTGGGCCACGGTGAGTTAAAGCTTGACGCAAGAAGTTTTCTAATTCTTCTTCGGTAAGTTGCAAGTGGCGCGAAGTTTGAACCTGGTCGATTAGATCAAAAATTTGTTCAATTCGTTGCCCGGTTTTAGCCGAAGTAAAAATAACCGGTGCCCAAGAAATAAAAGGCAGAATGGCGGAAACGTATTTTTTGTATTTGTTTAAAGTTTCTGGCCCCTTGTTTTCAATAGTGTCCCATTTATTGGCCACGATAATTACTCCGGCATTTGAGTTTTCTAAAAGTCCGGCCAGGGATTTGTCTTGCGTGCCAATTTGTTCGGCGGCATCAAGAACCAAAAGAACAACGTCGGCGCGTTTAACTGCTTCTTTGGTTCTGGCCACGCCCGAGGCTTCTAAGCCGCCGGCTTGTCTAACTCGGCCGCTTTTACGCATGCCGGCCGTGTCGATTAATAAATATTTTTTCTTGTTTTTTTCTACCAAAGTATCAATGGGTTCGCGAGTAGTGTGGGCCATGGGGCTGGTAATAACGCGCTCTTCGCCAACCACCGCGTTAACGATTGATGACTTACCAACATTTGGCCGGCCGATGATTGCCACTCGAGTAATTTCTTCATCGGCTTTTTTAAGAACTGGTGGACATTTGATTTTTCGCAATTCTTTATGGATTAAATCTAACAAATCGCCAACCCCGGTACCGCGTAAGGCCGAGACGGCTATTGGCGAAGCCAAACCCACCAAACGCCATTCCGCAGAATGAACCGAGGCTACCAGATTTGGGGTTTCGGCTTTGTTGCCAACGACAATAATTGGTTTGTTGATTTTTTTAAGGGCTCGAGCCAAATCGCGTTCTTGGGGCAGGGGGCCGGTTTTAAGATCAGTAACAAAAAGAATTAAGTCAGCGTCTTCGGCGGCGCGCCAAACTTGGTCACGAGTGGCTTGTTCGATTTCTTTTCCAAAATCACTGTCCGTACCGCCGGTATCTACGACTTTAAAAATTCGGCCACACCAAAAAACTTCGGCCTCGTTACGATCGCGAGTGGTGCCGGCAATAACTGAAGTTAAAGCCTTGCGTTCCTCGATTAGTCGATTAAACAAAGTTGATTTACCAACATTGGTTCGTCCGACAATAGCTACGGTAGGGATTTTTGACATAAGTTTTGTGTGGGGTAAAAGCGTAAAAGTGCAAAAATGTAAATTTACCTTTTTACACTTTTATGCTTTTACACCTTACTTTCTTACCAAATCGGCATTTCTGTTGCCTAGGATGACTAAAAAATCTACGTTATTAGTGGTGGTTTTAGATTGATAGAGGTCGTCGGACACGCTAATTTCTTTGGGCACGACTTCACTGGAATAAATCCAACCGGTTGTTGACATGGCTACTTCGGCTTCTAGAATTTCTTGTAAATTTTTTAACTCCTTGGCTTTTTCACCGTTGGTTAGATCGTAAATTATAGTGTGTTCAAAATTACGTTCCTCGGCATTACCAATTTTTAGAACTTCAAAACCTTGAGCTGATAAAATTTGTGAAGCTTGAAAAGCCAAACCAGAAATTGTGGTGCCGTTTTGAATTTCTATTTTTATAAAATGTTGGATGGTAGTGGTACTGGCGACAACATCATTCGCTGCCGTGCCCGAAAAAATATTTTCGGCCAATTTTTGAACCGGTGTCCAGTCGTCGTTTTTGGGCAAAATAACATAAGCTCCATTCATGGAGGTGGCATAAAGTGGGGAGCCGGTGGAAGTGTCAAGAACTTGATTAACGATTTTGTCGGTGTCGATTTTGCTATAATCGCGAGCCAAGACCAAAAGTTCACTAACCGAAAGGTTGGTTTGAATATGTTTTTCCAAAGCCGAGAAAATACTGGAAATTCTTGAAGGGTGGCGCAAAGTATTCAGACTGAGAATCTTCTCTTTAAGGGCGACTAAAAGATTTTGTTGACGACGGCTGCGGGCAAAGTCAGAAGCTTCGCCGTTAGTACCGTGGCGCGAGCGCACGTATTTTAAAGCCGTGTCGCCATCCATTTGATTCCAACCTTCTTGAAAAGATAAATTTTCAAAACGGCAACTGTAATCGGCAACCTCGACGATTTCTCCGTTTTCGTCGGTTTGCTCAAAAGTTCCGCATACGGCGTCTTCCATACCGAGTATGGGATATTCCGGATCGGAAAAAGAGCGCTCGACATAAATATCAATACCATCGAGTTCATCTATAAGTTCGGCAAAACCGTCAAAATCAATTTTTATGTAATAATTAATTTCTTGATTTAAGAGTGAACCAAGAACTTGACTGGTGGCCTCGGGGCCGCTGCCGGTTTTTTTTGTTTCGGCTAAAGCATTAACTGCGTTGATTTTTCGCCAACCTTCATTTGGTACCGGAACAGTTAAGTCGCGAGGAATTGACATCATGCCAATGGTTTTGTCTGAGGGGCGGAGACTGGCAAAAATAATGGTGTCGGTAAGCTGTGGGCCGTCGTGGCCGGCGCCACCTACGCCGAGCAAAAGAAAATTGACTCGGTCGTTTTCTTCGCCGGCCAAAGAATATTCTTTGGGTGAAACCAAATCTTTTAAAGCGGCAAATAAAGAAAAGCGGGGAACGTCTGGCGAGGAAGTGTCGCCGCCGGTTTTAATATTGTAAGAAAAAGCCGTGCCCAGGCAGGCGGAAATTACCAAAAAAGCCACAAAAATTTTGCCAAAAAAAACAAAAGGCTGACGCCGTCCGATGTCGAGTCGGTGCTTTTCTTTAAGGAAATCGATTTTGTGTTGATCCATAGGCGCTTTCGCTGGTTATTATAGAGGAGAAATGGGGTTTGAGCAAGGGGAGGATTTAAAACACAAAACCGTCCTTTTAAGACGGTTTTGTGGTGGTGGACAAGGCAACTGCCTCGGTGCTGTAGAATCATGCGCACCGAGGCAACTGCCTGGTGAATGTTACTAGATTCAAACCAGTTATCTTCGTAATGTGAATGCGACACTCCCAGTCGCCCAGCGTGGCATAGGGCAGGTTGGCCTGTTTGTTCTGAAAAAAAATAAAAAATCTTCTGGTGGGCATCACTGGATTCGAACCAGTGACCTTCGCAATGTGAATGCGACGCTCTAACCAACTGAGCTAGATGCCCATTAGAAGATTTTTTATTTTTTGATGAATGGCGGGTAATCAACCGAGCTAAACATCTGCGAGAAAAAGAATAACATAATTGGTGGTTTTGTTCAAGAGTTGTGAGTGGTTCCCGAGTGATGATTTTCCAAAATTTTGTTTTTCTGATAAGTTAGAAAAAGTATGAGAAAACCAAGGCGAGGATTTGAAATGCCTTCCAACCAAGTTCCTCTTTTTTCAAAGCCTTCCGGCCAATCGGCCGAGGTTCATGATTTGGCTCAAGATCTTGCGACCGAAGAAATTCCTGGTCGTCATGTTCCTGTTGTTGATTTGTCGTTCGAGCCTTCGACCGGAGGGGCCGAGAAAGAACCGGTTTGGAAATCTCGTGTTCGCGAACTGAGGGTTGAGTTCGAGACACTGGCATCGGCCGCGGCAGAAGATGATCACGCACGGCTTTCGCCCGAAGATGTTCGGGTTGTGAAATCCGGACAGATTGTCGATGAGGTTCTGAGACATGTTAGCAGAGCCGAAAGCCACGAAGTGGTCGGACTCGAGAGTACCGCGCGCACCCACGAATGGGAAAAGTTCGATACCTGGCTGGAAAGGATTTTGACACGATACGGCAACCTAGCCGAGTCGCCAAAGAAAAAGTCAGCCTAGGTTTTCTTGAGAGCGTTCTTTCACCCCAACCAAGGAGAGTACACGTGGACGGAAACGTTCCTGTTTCAACCTCTAGCCAAGACGACTTCCTCGAAGAAGTGGTTTTTCCACCAACAAGCTGTGTTCGAGTAACTTGCGAAGACGACTATTTCAGCATCAAGATCGGATTCGAAATTTCAATTGATTTGGACGATCTACCTGAATATTTGAAAGACACTTTGCTGAGCATAAAGAGAACCATGATGCGTCGCGGTTTTCGCAAGGTGGAAATTCTGTCGGATCCGCGTAGCGATATTTTGGTTGACGGTCGAGAGTGTTGTAACCACGGTCTTGGATCAAAAGACCGACTGCACACTTTTGCTTTCTTGTTGTCAGAACTCATCGTGAAAAGAGATCGACTTGAGACACATCGTAGAAAGCTGGCCGCTCTTGGCGATCGACGTCGAAACGCTCAGGATTATATTTCGGAGTTGCAAAGCAAGATTTTTCAGGCCCAGGAAAGGATTGCTGAATTTGATCGACTTTCTGCCGAGGTTAGCCGAGTGATCGAGACCTTGGTGGAGTCTTTGGTTGAAGAGCCGGGCGATCACCGAAAACGCGATCGCGACAGCGCTCGTCTTCCTCGCGGCCGCCACCGCAAATCTCGCGTTTCGGCCAAGTGACTATGGGGATCTTTCGGTCTTGCCTGGTAGGGCAGGGCCTTTTTTGTTTCAAATTTTGTTTCAAATTCTTGACAAACTCATAATAAATTGCTAAGTTTATGCGTCTTTGTCTCTAAAAAAGACAAGACAATTCGAGTCAATTCCAACAACCCGCAAGGAGGCCAAAATGGCCGTCGCTTCGTACAACTTCACCAATCGTCGTCCTCCAGTTCTCCTCGAAGTTCTGGGTGTTTTGATCGGGGTCGGCAATGAGCCCATCAGCAAAGCAGATATCATCAGAACGTGTATTCGTCCGAAGGCCAAGGCCGAGTGGTCGAGGGTTACGGAACAGCGGCTCAGCTGCTACTTCCGGTTCTTGACCACGGAAGGCATGGTCATCCGCGCCTCTGAAAGAAAGATGTTCTTCGTGGACGTCGAGCGCTGCAAAGCGGTTATTGATGCGATGGGTTCGCGTCAGACGATTCTGCCGAGAACGGACGAAGCCAGGCGTCTCGAGATTATCGAGAAGGCTTGGAGAGATTCCAGGATCGAGATTGTCATCATGCCTCTGGAGACATCTGTTCCGTCTATGCCGATCCATGTGGTCGCATCAGCGTCCAAGGTGGCGGCCGAAGTCGTCCCAACGGCCGAGCCAGAACCCGCTTCTGTCGATGACAAGCCCACGAAGCCCACGGTCTACACCTCCGTGGCTTATTTCACACGAGTGGAGCAACACCTTCACATTGCCTTCGCCGCTGTTTCCAGGCAAGTAGCGGTGGACGCGCGTTATCAACGTGTTTCAGTCTGCCCCGACAAGGACGCAGACGGTATCCCAGATTCAGCCATCAAGATCTGGGAAGTGGCAGATCAGGTCTCGTGTGATCAACAACATGTTTGTGACGCAATCCGCCGCTTCGTCAATCACAGCCATCTCGGCATCGTCGAAGGTGTCGGGCGCGGCGGCTGTACGATCTTCAACATCCTCTACGATCCGTTCGAGGTGGATGATCGCTTGATTGGCGACGAGCGGCCGACCGACCTGCCATTTCTGGCAGGCTTCGAACATGAGCGTTCCGCCGACATCGAGAACGATGATAAGTGGTCAACTCCGTCGAGATCGACGGTGGCTGGACCAACAACCTACGTCGCGATCCACAAGGTCATCTTTCGTCCGGAAGAAGCGGCGGCACTGTTGCGGATGCATTACGGAGAAGCCGTCAGGGCGACTCACGTGCCGGTGGTTGCTACTCTTGGCGGTGAATTTGTGGAGTGGTTTACCACCACGGATTCCGATTGTGTCAATGGTCTGCTGGGGCGATCGAGTTTCAAGGAACTCAGTCTTGTTTTTCCGACCAATGACTGCACTGGTTACAAGATCAGGCCGGCTGTGGCTAGGGTCTGTTGTTTTGTGAGGCGGCAGGAAGGTTCTCATGCCTCAATGGTTACGCCAATCAGACAGAGGTCTCGTCAGACTTTCGACAAACCAGACCACTGGATCGCCGCCCTCAAAGAGATTGCCGGGTCGCTGTTTGTCGAGCCTGTCAGGCCGACCCACGATGTCAGCGAGGTGGTCACACCTGTGTCCGAGGAGATTTCGGGCGCGGTGGTGGCCGAGACTGCAGAGGAGGTCAACGCCAGCCAGCCCGAGCCTCAGACAGGGACTCGTTTCATCGGGTTTGTCTACCCGAGCGAGGCCAAGGTTTTGCTCCTGGTCGATGGTCAGCGCCAGCGTATCGGGATCGATGCCGTCAACGGCCGGTTGGTGCGCGCGCTCAAGGAAGCCAACCTCATCAGAAACAGCGGCGGTAGAAACCAATGTGCCCTCTTCGAGTTCCTTCCTGGGGCTGATGAGTGGTTGGAGTTCCGACGCTGTGAGGCAGAGGGTGTCTGTTTTGGAAAGACTCTCGACGCCTTGCCGCGTAACGGCGAGTGGCGTTCCGAGCTCGAAGTCATCGCCGGTTGCACCACGGCTCAAGTCGTGGCTGAATTCGAGAAAAAGCATGCGGCAAAGATGGCCCGGCGTGAGGCCAAGAGAGCCACTCATCAACTACACAAGGCATGCGAAGTCAAGGAAGCGGTGACCAAGAAGGACGAAGGTTTGACAATTGTCGACACCTTCTTTGTCACCCCAGATCATGCCAAGCGCCTGATTGCGGTGGCCGGGAACGATGGCACCAAGTACCGCATCGGTTTTGGTCATCTCCCAGTCAATCTCAGACAAAAACTGATCGATCTTGGGTATATCGAGAATCGTGGCGGACGACACGGGTCGTCGATTTACGTCCTGAACAAGATCAAGGCTGATGGTTCGTTGGCCTTCCTGCCGGCTGTTCCGCGTAAGCCATGTCATCGTTTCGAATCCAACACGCCGCGGCGTAACGGTGAGTGGTGTTCCGAGCTCGAAGCCATCGCCGCGCTCGTCGTGAGCGAAGTACCAGAGGTCGAGGTGACAGAACCGGTGGTTCCGACCCCGGCCGAGTCGATCGAGGATGAACCCGTCGTCGCGTTGAGCCCCGAGCCCCAGGCTCAGGCCAGGCACTTCGAAGGTGTCGAGATCCTCGTCGGAAGCGAGAGCGATGCCGACCGTGTCGAACCCGAGGATCTCACCCAGATGTCCGACGAACGACTCATGGCCTACGATCGCCTCCTCGCCGAGATCGCAGAGTCGATCAAAGCCAAGCGTGCCAAGATCGCGGTCGAACTCGCCGAGCGTGAGGAACGCCGACGTGTCGAGGCCGAGAAAGCTCGCCGTCGCACCAAGATCGAAGAACAGCTCGCTGTCCAGCGCGCTGCCGCCGAAGAGGCCCGGCGTCAAGCTGCCGAGGCTGCTGCCGCCATGGCCGACCTCGAGGCTGAGTTGGCCGCACTCTAGTAGGGACGAACAACATTCGTTCCTGATTCTTCCCGGCCGTTGTCCTTTGTGGATGGCGGCTGGTTTTTTTTGGGGGGGTGCGAGGTGGGCCCCCTCCCTGGCTGCGTGGCGCAGCCTTAGCCCTCCCCCCGGGGGGGAGGAACGCGAGGTGTGTGTTTCGGGAAACGCGTTCCTCCCCCCAGGGGGAGGACTACAGGAGCTGTGAATTACGAAACTAAAAAATAATCAATTTTAAAATCAAACCAAAAATTATTCACCGTTGGGTGATTTTTGTTTTAAGCGAGTTGTCACACA
>Ga0209319_1001810_pt1 | contig 15350 bp, 12 predicted proteins | sample RifGroE2_FD_184000 | JGI IMG/M metagenome (GOLD analysis project Ga0209319, IMG submission 184000) | Groundwater microbial communities from Rifle, Colorado - Groundwater E2 (SPAdes) (version 2) | ecosystem: Environmental > Aquatic > Deep subsurface > Groundwater | place: Rifle, Colorado, United...
ACAGAAAATTGGTTGTGCGGTATGAAAAACTACAATGCACTTTTCTAGGATTTCATTATCTGGCATTTTCTATGATTAACTTTCGGTCAATATTCGGGAAAAATCTATGATTACTTTAGACCAGTTCATATACTCCCCACGATAGCACCATTTTTACTAACTGTAAACAAAAAAAATGTGTTTGCAATATTTATTTAGAATATTTTGCCCTAAAATTATCCAGTTCTTCTTTGGGCACATTCTCCTCAACACGTCTGACAATCTGATGAGCTCGAGTTGCAGAAATTTTGCATTCTTTTGCTATATCACGAAAAAACTTACCTTCAACATGTATCTGATATATTTTTTTCCTTTCCTTTGTAAAATTATACGTTTTTATAATTATATTATTATTAATTTTTACACACAATTTTTTAAAAATGTTTTTTGGAGTTCCCGCTTTTTCAAAATTTTCATCTTGAGCACATACGCATCATTATCGCGAGAAAGTTCTTCTAGTATTTTATTAAACTCATACACTTTTGGATTAATTTCCAAAGCTACTTTATTAATTCCCAATAATTTTATACCATCCAGCGTCCTTACTCGCGAGAGTGCAACGTATCCCATTCCATATTCAAAAGATTTGGACAGATCCATCTCAACCGCATCCAGAGTCATTCCCTGACTTTTATGCACTGTGATTGCCCAAGCAAGTCTTAGTGGTATTTGCGTAATGGTAGCAAGCGCTGATTCATTTTCTTCGATTGACCATTTCTCGGGAGTTGCAATTATTGTTTTACCAGAAAAAGTTTTTACTATCGGTGTACCAGCATGATCAAAATTAATCACGACGCCCAGCGTTCCATTAACATAACCTTTTTCGAAATTATTTTTTACAAACATCACTACCGCACCTTTTTTAAGAAATAATGTTTCTGGAGCAAGACATCCCTTTTTTACCGCAGCTGCCACAAACTCATTTCCCTTGGAGGTCATCTCAAAAATCCTAGCTTCTTCTTTTATTTTTTTAAGTTCCAAATTATTAATAACATCAACATTTATATTATGTGTATATAATTTGGTTGGCGTAACACTGTTTTTTATATTTTTATTTTGACGTGACAAAATTAAATCTAAAGTTTTCTGATTACAAGACTTACTTCTAATATCGTTTAAAATTTTAAGCATCTGCCCATCCTCTTGCCTGTGTTGTTCTTCTAGGTAACAAATCTTGGGAGCCATCTCTTCCCAAGCCGCAGATTCAATAATAAAACGAGATTCTTCTCCAGATTTTGCCACTGGTGGCAATTGAAAAAAATCTCCACACAAAATAACTTGCAATCCACCAAATGGCGAAAACGGCTCTTTAAATTTTTTGCAAATTTCATTAATAATGTCCAATTGATGCGCATGAAGCATTGAAACTTCATCAATAATAAGCACGCTAGTATTAGTAAAACGAGCCTTGTGATAATGTCTTTTTTTAAGCTTAGTATAATCTTCTTCTGTAAATGTATCACTAATCCCCATTCCAGACCAAGAATGAATAGTTTGACCATTCATATGTGTGGCTGCAATTCCAGTTGAAGCAGTAACTGCCACGCCAATGCTATTCTCTTTTAGATATTCAATATATTGCTTAAGCAAATAAGTCTTGCCAGAGCCAGCAGGTCCCGTCAAAAAAACATTATGTCCAAGCTTTAAAATATCGAGTGCTGTTTTTTGTTTCATAAAATAAGCTTGCCTTGTTTAGCTATTTTATTCAAGCTATAAATTCTACAAATTTGAATCATTAAAATTATTAAAACTTACGCATTTCAAAACATTTCTTTTTTTGGCCAATAGAAGAAATGGTTGAGAAAATGCGCAACTAATTTATTAATGAAAAATCTAAATTTTGTAATATTCCTTGTACCACTTAACAAAATTTTCAATTCCCTTTTCAATACGAGTTGTTGGTTTCCAACCAAGCTTGCGAAGCTTTCTAATATCAGCAACCGTAGCTGGAACATCTCCTGGCTGCATAGGCAAAAGTTTTTTCATGGCCTTTTTTCCTATATTATTTTCAATAACCTCAATAAAACGAGTAAGCTTTTCTTCTTTGTCTCCACCAATATTAACAACTTGATATGCCATATTTTTATCAAGAACTGTCAAAATTCCACTTGTAATATCATCAACATAAGTAAAATTTCTGGACATTTTTCCACGATTATAAACATTTATGGTTTTTCCTTTTATGATTGCATCCGTAAAAAGGAAAAGCGCCATATCGGGACGTCCCCAAGGACCATATACCGTGAAGAATCGCAGTCCTGTAGTTGGAAGCTTATAGACATGACTGTACACATGCGCTTGCAATTCGTTGGTTTTTTTTGAAGCCGCATACGGAGAAATTGGATTGTCAACACTATCGCTTTCTGAAAATGGCAATTTTTTGTTATTACCATAAACCGATGAGGACGATGCGTATACAAAATTTTTAATTTTGTATTTAACAGCCAAATCAAGAAGATTTTGTGTCCCCAAAACATTAACTTCATAATATAGATTCGGATGTTCAAGAGCATATCGCACTCCAGCCATTGCTGCCAAATGAACAATTTTATCAATTTTTTCTTTCTTGAAAATTTTATCCAAAAACTTCTGATCTCTAATATCTCCACGATAAAGTTTAAATTTATATCCTTTAAGAAATATTTTAATACGATCCTCCTTAAGCTTAGGATCATAATAATCATTAAAATTATCCACAACAACAACTTCGTCGCCGCGATCAATCAACTTTTTGGTCAAATTACTACCAATAAAACCAGCTCCACCTGTTACTAAGATCTTCATAGCTTTGAACGTAAATAATTATAATATTCTTCGTTATTTGAATTTTCTATTGTATATTGCTCAAGTGCTTTTTGATGAGCCTTTTGTCCCATTGATTTTCGCAATTTTTCATCAACAATTAATCTTTCCAATTTTTCAATCCATTGTTCATATCCATTGGCAACAAATCCATCAATTCCATCTTGAATTGCTTGAACAAAAGGCTGTGTTGCAGCAGCAACAGTAGGCACATCAACAATTGCTGCTTCAAAAAATTTCAATTCCGATTTTGATTCGCAAAATGGATTTCCAATTTCCAATGGTGCCACATTTATATCAATATTTGCCAAATTTTCAAAATGTTTTTCCCTGGGAACATACGGGATTTTTTTTATTCTGCTTGCAAATTTGTTCAAAACATTTTCAGTGCTAAGAGGTCCAGCCAAAAACAATTCCACATTTTCATGCTTTTCCATGATCCACATCAAAGCATTTGTTATTGTTTCAAAATCTTTATTGTGTGATGAGGTCCCAGAAAAATAACCTATTTTTATCACAGACTTTGAAAGGCTGGGTGCGGAATGTTTTTGCTCCAAGATTCTTTCTGCAACATCTACATCTCTTTTTGATAATCTGTTTGGCAAAACAAAAACATTCTTACTGCGCTCTTGCAATCTGTTAGCAAGAAAACCCGTGGTTGTGGTGCAGACTTTCACATATTGATCATTCAACAGACTATCTTTTGCCAATTGCTTGTAAAATTCTTTTTCAGATTCATTACTTTGCAGATAAAAATCCTGTTTTTTCACAAGTTCAAAATCAAAAACGAGATCATCTGTTTCAAAAATAATTTCCTTTTCAAGTGCTTTTATTTTTTCAATCAAATTCAAAACTGCTGGATTTTTTTGAACACGATGAAAAATGAAAACACTGAATTTGTCAGCACATGAATCAAGCCAAAAATTTTCTTGCACAACAACTGAAACAGAAAAACCATGCTTTTCCAATTCTTCTGAAACATTTTTAACTCTATATCTCCAACTATCCCCAATCGCGCCACTAGAAACAAACAAAATATTCGCAGATACTGGACGCCTTAAAAGCATACTTAGAGCTATAATCAACACTCTTATACCAGCAAAAAAACCATGCTGTCCAATCACAGAATGTATTTTCCCGAAATATCTAATAATCATATTTTTCATATTTTGCTTTATAATAACGCAAAATAAAGAAGAAATCAATTCATCATCAAAAACAAAATCCGCACAACTTATGCATCTTGCTTTTAGAATTTCATGTAAATATTATTTTTTACGAGCTGCCAGTCGACCCGAGAGACAGAGGCCGAGCAAAAAATACATATTTACATGAAATTCAGCCAAGAGTAACCAAGATTTTATTGAGCATATTCAAATCTAAGATCACTAAGGAGTGTTTGCTGTTGGTCGTATTCCCCATCTTTTGTCTTGACATGAATACTCACAGGCACTTCTCCTGCGCCCGATTGCTTTTGAATCAACAATTTGTAATCAGAAATATTACCAAAAGATTCAGGAAGTTCATATTTTATAATTGCATCAGTTTCTTGCCCAATAAGAACATGGCACATAAATCCAAAGTATGTTTTTTCAAACGCATCATCAGTGTTTATGCGACTAACCATCTTGCTTTCCAAAAAATTTGAGCCTTTTGGAACATAAATTCTAAGATACGAATGATAATCACTGGTTCTCCAATCTCCATATGGTGCAGTATGCCTGTATTTTATATTCAAAGTGACAAGTGGCCTGGCTTGCGTCAAGTCAACATCATAGTGCATCTCACGCTTAATATAATAATCTGTTTTCAAAGCTCCCATGTTTGCATCAACAGCCATAAGATAATCACCACCCCAATTCTGAGGCACAGTGCCATCCCAATGCACACTTGCCACTGCTTCTTGCAATCTTTGATCAGTAAAATTGAGCATTACATTTCTATTTTTCAACTCCTGATGCATCAAATCAGCAACTTTTGTCACATTGTTTAGCGTTAGCAATTTGTCCAAAATAATAGGCGCCATCTTTTTTAGGATTGCCTTTCTATTTTGCGTGTCAATATCGGGATTCATTATATATGCCTTTTCAACCTGCTCTTCTAATTTTCGAGAAGCATTTTCCTTTGTGTACTCTCCTGAATATCCAGGCACAGTTATTGGTCCAGTAAGTCCAATAACATCATCAAAAACTTGCGAATTAACAGCAATAACACCATCAAAACCGTTTGAACTCTTTCCTGCGAGCCTCATGAAATATTTTGCCTTTTCAACATTGGTTGGAAAATCAGGTGAAAAATTTGAGTCACGAAATTTCCAATTTTTTATTTGCATCATTCTTTTGAATGGAAAAGGGGCAGGGATCTTTGCTGAAATCCTTTGATCAAGAAGGTTGGCATCCTCCACAAAAGTGGAAACTACTTGACCATTTTTTATCTTAACAATAGCGTATTGTCCCAAAAATCCACCGCCCGGACGAAGCTCTGCATCATTTTGCAACATTATCAAAAAAGTTTTTTCAATATCATCATTTTTCATGATTTCTCCAACTATTGTGTTCACAACCTCAATTTCTTTTTTTTCATCTTTCCCAATTGGCAAAAATTTGGAAACTTTGCTAAATGCGGACAATGAAGAGAGTGCTATGGTACGTTTATTCTTGAGGCCATAGGATGCAACAAAAAAAGTCCCCAGGATCAAAACAAGAACAATCACAACCATTTTTATTCTGTTTTTAGCAACAAAAAATTCAACGAGCTTGCCTTTTTTCTTTGCAGGAGGATTCAACTCTGAAAGCTGCTTTCTGACACTTTCATCCAAAAATGTCTTTTTTTTAAAAAACCTTCGAAGATATTTTATCATTTTAATTGTATACAAAACTTGCACATTTCATTTTTTAAAAAATTTAAAATGCGCAGATCAGAATCTAAAATAAATTTATGCAACCAAATTGAATTATATTATACTGAATCAAAAAAGTACACCTCTTGCAATAAAAAAACTAAACTGACAAAACTATTTTTTCTCCCTTCGCAACATCTCCAGAAATTATCTTTTTTGCAACCATACTCTCAATTTCATTTTCTATATACCTGTTCAATGATCTGGCTCCAAAAATTGGATTATAACCTCTTTTAATAATACTCATAACAACATTATCATCAAAAACTATTTCGATATTTTTTTCTTTAGCCAAAATACGCACAAATTTCTGCAGCTGCAACCTAACAACACTCTTCAATTCATTTTCATTTAGTGGTCTAAAAAAGATAACTCCCTCAAAACGATTCAGAAATTCAGTACGAAAGATATTATTTTCAATAGCATAATCAATAACTGATTGTTTTATTTCTTCTGGGGATTTTTTCTGCTCAACCATATTTTTAATCAATGCAGCTCCAGCATTAGACGTTGCTATTATCATGGTATTTCTGAAGTTTATTTTCTCTCCAAAAGCATCATTAACATATCCCTCATCCAAAATTTGCAAAAACACATCCAAAATTTCAGGATAAGCTTTTTCGATTTCATCCAGCAACAATAATGAGTAAGGATTATCTTTTATTTGAGTAACCAATCTTCCTGGCTGATTCAATTGGCTTGACCCAAGCAACCTGTCAATCGAGTTTGGCGTCTGAAATTCACTCATATCCAAACGAATCATCTTGTCTTCATCTCCAAAATACATTTTTGCCAATGCCTTGGCAGTTTCAGTTTTTCCAACTCCAGTAGGACCCAAAAACAAAAAGCTACCAACTGGTTTTTTTGAATTTCCAATCCCACTACGAGCACGACGCAAAGATTCTGAAACTTGAGAGATGGCTTCTTCTTGCCCAACAACCTGCTGATGCAACATTTTTTCAAGATTCAAAAGTTTTTTTCGCTCACTTCCCTCTATTTCTCCTTGTGGTACACCTGTTTTTAAAGAGAGATAATCATTAACTGTTTTTTCACTCACAAATTGCTCATCTGATTTTTTTTCCCAAAACATAAGCACGCCCATAGCCAAATCAATAGCCCTTTCAGGCAAAGGAGTCTCCCAGTTATGCTTTGAGCAATTGCGTATTATTGCTCGCAAAGCTTCAAATGTGAACAACACACGCATATGCTCATATTTTTCAAGTTGTTCAAACAAAATTTTCAAAGTTTCATCTTCTGATGGCTCGCGTATTTCAATAATTTCAAAATATTTGGAAATCTGTTCTTGCCTTTCTATGAGCTTGTGATATTCTCGCGGAGTTGAAAAAGCTACCATTTGAAAAGATGGCGAAGGCAAAAATTCACCAAGAACTTCAGAAATATCAAGATGCAAGCTGCCTGACTCTTTGCCTACAAAATATTCCAAATGCTCTATAACTAAAATTACATTACCAGCGCTAGCGGCTTCATAAAAAATGCTGCGCAAAAAATTTTCCACGTCCAATCCTTTATTGATTGCATCAGAAATGGCACGACCAAGATCAAACAGCAACAATCTGCTGCTTGCAAGTGAGCCAGACTCCTTTCTTGTTCGTATGTTTCTAGCCAAACTATGCAAAAGTGTTTTCTTTCCACTGCCAGCATTTCCAACAATTAAAACGCAGTTCTCATCAGGTCTGTCCAACACTAACCTCAAAACATCATATTCATCCGATCTCCCAACAAGCTCGCTCTTGGAATATTCACTTGGATCAAAATATGAAAGATCGTGACAATAACGGTCAAGATTTGCAGTATATCCATAATGCCATTGTCTCCCTATTTCTGGGATTTTTTTTAAATTCTCCCAAAGCCAACATTTCTTTTTATCATTTTTTTTCTGCCAACGATTCAATTCCCAAGAACAAATCTGCAGATAATCTTCTCTAACAAGATTGTGAACTTTCAAAAAATCATCCAGCAGTTCCTGAGATGCTAAAATCTCATCTGGAAAACGTTTACGTGCAATTCCCAATCTCCCACAAATCCTTTCGAAAACCTTATGTTTTAACAAATCATTAAAGCTCATCATTAATAATGACTGTTTTGTTCCCAAAAAATACAAAAAAACAACAAGCGAAATCCATACAACCAAAAAAGATCCTGGATATATGACATTCAAACTATTTTTTACGAAATACAAAGAAGTTGCAACTGCCACAAGAGGAAAAGATAACCAAAAAAAACTTACCAGCAAACCAGAAAAGAAAATGCCAAGAAAAAAAATTCCTCCCGCAATTATGACAACAGTACGCACAATTGATCCCAATAAGCGAGATACCACATTCTCAAGAAGCACCTGTAAAGTTTTTATTGGATGAAAACCCCTCCAGTTCCTGGAGGAAATATCCCTATGCCAAGGATAAAATAATGTTTTTAGAAGTTGCCAAATAGAAAAATGTTGCCAAGCAAAAAACAAAAAATTCTTCCAAATCTCAAAAAGATCATGCACGGCTTCATTGTAATACCAATGAATAAAGTTTGGCTTCTTGTGTCCGCTTTCCATTTGTTTTTATTTTTGTAATATTTTGCTCGCCTTGACTCGCCAAGACAATTCATTCATCGAGGCGAGACAGTCAAGTTTATGTCCAATACATATAGTTTACATCATCAAAAATTGCTTTGCAAATATACAAATAACCGCTATAATTAAATCATGAAAAATAAAGAACTTTCTCCTACTGATTACCAATTATACCTTTTAAAATCACTCCTTTGGCTAAGCTTGGCTTGGGGAGGTTTTGCTTTGACTTTGATCGGATTTTTCCATGCTTGGATTGTTTGGTTGTTTTTCCTAGCAAGTGCAGTTTGGCTAACAAATTATTCCTTGAAAAAAAAATTATTTCTCAAACCATCAAAAGAAATGTTCTTTTCCAGTCTTGCCTTCATTATAATCGTGATTGTTTTTTCCCTTTTTTCAACACCAACAGTTTTTACCGGAAGAGATCAGGGATCTTTTAGCGAAGCAGCCATCAGACTCAGCCAAAACCATAAAATCGAATTTTCAAATCAAATCAGCACTGAATTTTTCAAACTTCATGAACCTGGTCGTGCACTAAACTTCCCAGGATTTTATTATAATTCCCAGGGAAATCTAACAACTCAATTTCCCCTTGTATACATTGCATGGCTAGCGCTGTTTTTCTCAGTTTTTGGAATCATGGGCTTTACTATTGCCAATGCGATTCTTCTCTTTATTTTTTTCATTTCCCTATATCTTCTTTCAAGATTATTTTTAAAATCATCAGCTGCAGCATTTCCAACAACTATTTTTGCGGCAACCTCTTTTATTTTTATGTGGTTTTCCAAAATGACACTCAGTGAAAACATGGCATTGCCACTACTTTGGACAGCAATCCTTTCTCTCATGCTTTTTTTGAAAAATCAACGCAACCTATATTATATTATTTTTCTAATGACAGCATCGCTACTTTGTTTTACTAGAATTGAAGGAGTTGCATTTCTTTTGATGGCAATTCTTGTTCTTGCAATAAACAAAAATGTTCACAAATACTTCAAAAGTCAATTCTTTTTCAAGCTATTTTTGCCAATTATACTTTTTGCAATCTTTTTTATTTTTAATTTCATTAAAGATTTCTATTTTTATAAAGAAATAGCCAAAGCCATCCTCCCCAATCTTAGTACGCCAAAAGCAAAATACCTCGGAGAAATAAATGGCTATGTGTTACCAGAATTTTATATTCAAAAAGTTTTTTATATTTATGGGTTGCTTGGTTTTTTTCTTGTTGGCACGGCAAGCATCATCAAATCTTTCTGGAAAAAAGAACTGTACGCACTTGTACCATTTTTCATCACACTCCCAACTTTCATCTATTTTATCGATGATCACATTTCACCTGATCACCCTTGGCTACTAAGAAGATTTATGTTTTCCATTGCTCCCGTGGCAATTTTTTATTCAGGACTTTTACTTGGAAATTGGCTTGAAAAAAAACAAAACACAAAACTCAAACTTCTTTCTTTGCTAATCACGATTGTCTTGCTTGTTGGAAATTTGCCAGCATTTTCAAAATATTTAACTTTTTCAGAAAATAAAAACCTTTTGCAACAAACGGAAACTTTTGGAAAACAATTTTCAGACAATGATCTTATTCTAATAGACCAGAAAACGACCGGCGACAATTGGGCAATGATCAGCGGTCCTCTCAATTCTATCTATCAAAAAAATGCCATATACTTTTTTAATATTCAAGATCTATCCAAGCTCAATACTGATAATTTTGACAACGTCTATCTTGTTACCCCAAATTCACAAATTTCTTTTTATCTAAACAGCACAATAGGTTTGAAATTAGTTGAAACAAATACTTATACCTTAAACACAAACCGGCTCGACACAAAACCAGAAACATCATCCGATAAAATATCACTACCAGAAAAAAAATACTCATCAATACAAGGCAAAATATTTAAAATAGAAAAATAGTCTTTAAAATTTAAAAGAAACAAGATGCTAGACCTGACAAAAGAAATACAACTTGAACCGATATTTCGCAAAAAATATATCATAGCAAGGATACTGCTTCATGTTATCTTTTTTATTGTGGCTTTTTTTGTTTTATACAACATCCTTTTTGCTGTTGTTACGCTCGACTTTTCATTTGAAAATCCAATTCTAAACAAAAACACCAACCTTAACCCACACATCAGCACAGGCAGAGAGCTTCCTAAGGATGGAAAATTTCTTGCAAATGAAACACTTTTAGATAATGCGAGTCCTATTGGTGAATTTTCAAAAGCAAGCGTCACATTTTCAAGCACCGAAAATAATAGTGCTGTTGAAAATATTTCCGTAACAATAAACAAATCCTACCAAGCATTACGATATCCAACAGGAAGTCCCTTGGGGTTTAAAAATGGATCCCTATTAACAACACCAGATGGTTCATATTACATGGTGTCTGATGGAGCACTTAGAAAATTTTCAAACACAGACACAATAGTTAAACTTGGATATCCCAAAAGTGCATTCCTTGAAATTTCAAAAGATGATCTCAAATACAACCGAATTGGAAATGAAATCAATGATACACTTTCCTATCCAAACGACACGATCTTCGCGATTGGTGACACATACTTCCAGCTAAAAGACGGTCGACTCTTCCCGTTTATCAGCGTGCAAGCATTTTTGACTCAATTTGATCAAACAATTGCAATAGCAAAAAGCAAAGATTTCTTTCAAACGAATCCTGTTGCCGAAAAATTCATTGGATTTGCAGATGGAACACTGGCCTCATATGATGTATCAGTGTACATTCTGAGCAAAGGAAAAAGTTATCCAATAATGAACCCTGAAACATTTCTCGCCATGGGCTTCAAATGGGAAGACATTATCCCAATCAATCAAAATGAATTAGGTGCCTATGAAAAACAAAAACAATTCACACACAATGACCCTCATCCTGATGGCACAATATTTTTTGACGAAAAAAATGAAAAATATTTTCTAATTGAAAATGGGAAAAAACTTCCCATTACAAATCAATCAATCATAAAAACATATTCAAAACAAAAACCTGTAATTATAAATACGGAAGGACTTGAAAAATTTTCTTCCTGCACCCTGAAAAAGAAATTGTTCAATGATGGGACTTTCACATGTGACATCCCATTAGAAGATTTGAATAACTTCATAGGGAATGATTATCAAATAAAAACAACCTTTCCAAATGCCACCAAACTAAGCACTTTTAGTATCAAATTCTCAACCCCAATGACATGGAACAGCATGCGCAATTCATTGTCGAAGATAAAAACAAAAATAATAAACAGGCAAACTCTCTAAACAAGGCTAAAAAAAATTATGTTCACAAGAAAAATAACCATCGAAAAAAATTCCCTACTGATTGCATACAAGCTTTTGCATGATCTGCTACTCTTGATGCTTGTTTCATTTGCTGGCTTCCTTGTGATTGAAGGACTTCTCCCTGGACTACTCACAAGCAAAATAAGTTTTAGCAAAATTGTTATTGGCATAATAATTATCTTGGCTTCCATAGTCTATCTTGGAAAAAATTTCAACATCACATACCAGCAAGCAAAAATTCATACCAGCAAGATGCTGTCCGGACTTGTTCTTTTTTCTTTTCTGTTGATTGGAAATTCGATGTTAAAATTCAATTTTTGGGAAAACCTCGTCATCACACTTGCAACCCTTTTGATCCTTTTTCTTTTTTATGAACTGATATTTTCTTCAAAAAATAAATAAAAAAAAGGCCTCGATGGATAATGCATCATCAAGGTCTAAGAAATCAATTCCAGAAAAACCAAACTCAGTTACAACATATAATTATACTACCATTTCATGATATTGTCAAGTGTTTGCTGCGCGCATTTTTCCCAGGAAAACTTTTTCAATCTCTCTTTTCCTTTCAAAATCATGGCGTCTTTCAATGAGGAATCATTGAGCAAATTTTCAACTTTGCTTGAAAGATCCTTGCTGTCATTTCCCTCAAAATACAAAGCTCCATTTCCCCCAACCTCAGGCAAACTTGAATTGTTTGCCAAGACAACAGGCACGCCTGATGCAAAAGCTTCCAACACAGGAATACCAAAACCTTCATACAAAGATGGAAAAACAAAAACACTTGCACTTCCAAGCAACACAGGCATTTCAGAAAAAGGAATTTTGCCAGTAACAACAATGCTATCACTAAAAGGACTTTCGTTTATTCTTTTTTCAATACCTTCCCACATCCAAGCTCTCTCTCCAGCGAAAACAAGTCTAAGTGCTGGTCTTGTTTTTTTTATTTTTTCAAAAGCCTCAATTAATATGCACAAATTTTTGCGCGGCTGAATTGCGCCAATATATATCAAATAATTATTATCAATCAAGCCGTATTTTTTCAAGATCGGCAAAGATTCTTCTTTTGAAATTTCTTTCGAAAAAAGTTTAGCATCAAAACCATGATGCACGACTGCTATTTTTTCTTCATTAATTTCAGGATAAACCCTTAGAATATCTTTTTTTGTTGAATCTGAAATTGCAATAATCTTGTCGGATTTTTTTATTGCGTGATTTGCGAGTAAGTTAAGTTTAAACAAATCCCACTTAGTAAAATATTCTGGAAAAAATTTAAATGCCAGATCATGAATTGTTATGATTGTCTTTGTGCCGCTTCTTCTGAAAAACGGAAGGTTATGCAAAGGAACCCATAGCACATCTGGCTTCTCCCTAAAAATCTCCCAAGCAAATCTGGTATGTGTCCATGCCAAGAAATTTCCCAGGGATTTGATATGGTAATTTTCAAAGTTAGGTGGAGCAAGCTGAGGATTAAACTTGGTCTTATGATACACGAAGAAATCCTCGCTTGGTGCTTCTTTGCCAAAATTTTTCAGCATGTTCAATATGTATACCCGAGTACCATCAAATCTGCTATGATCCAGATCTGCTGCATGTATTGCAATTTTCATAATTGTGTGTTATTGTATAAATCTGCGCTAAAAAATTTATTCTTGACTTAATTATACCAGCTATAAGCAAGAATCCCAATTTTTTTGAAAAGCGTATCAATATCCAAAAATTAAATCATTCAAAATGATTTTGGATATCAACAGAAAACCTGTTCCTATGAGGACATGTTTTTTGTTTATATAAAGGTATCGTGGCGAAACTGAAAGGAGAAAGCCCGTGAAAGGTGGAATCTGCACGCTCTTGGTCTTACTACTGGCGTGCTCACAACCAACTTCCTCGCGAGCGTACTTCAAGTACGTTCCACACGAGCCGCCTGCCAAGCGGTACAAAGTTGTAAAAATCTTGAAGGCTCAAATATCACGCTACATAAAGCCTGAAAGGAAGTATTACTCTTCAGATGCGGCCTATCGCAAAGCCATTAAACTAAATGGCAAAGGAAAAGAAACGTATTTCAAAACTACGCCACAAGAAAATTTTACCATTGCGGCAAATGTTAATCCATCTGAAAACGGTTTCAAGAAAGGAACAATTATCAAAATAAATGGCCACGGAATCAACCTTATAGGCGAGGTTGAAGATAGATGTGTTGCAGCAGAAAAACTCTGGAAAAGAAAGAGAATTATTCAATTCGATATTTTTTCTAAAATGTCCCAAAAGCAAGCTGATGATTGGGGCAAACGTGAGATGACTGTAGAAATATTACAGCCAATCTAACAAAAATAACGGCACGATACCTAAAAAAGGGGTCAACGATAAATTCGTTGACCCTTCTTAATTTTTTATTGCAGTTTTTTATTGCAAGACACCAAGACTTGCGAGAAGATCTTCCAGCTCTTTTCCTTGCAATTTTCGCTGTTGACCAGAGCCAAGCGTACCAAGCTTGATTCCCATCACACGGATACGTTTCAAGTCTACCACTTCCCATCCTAGTGCAGTGCACATGCGACGAATCTGATGTTTTTTTCCTTCTGTCAAAATTATATTAAAAGTCGTTTCATCCTTTTTTTCCACAACAGCTTCTCTGGTCTTAAAGTCTTCCAACTGAACTCCTTGGCGCATAACTTTCAAAAAAATATTTGTGATCGGCTTGTTGACCGTTACAACATATTCTTTTTCGTGATTATATTCAGGATTCAACAATTTGTCGTTTATGCGTCCATCGTTTGTCAAAATCAAAAGACCCCTGGAATTCTTGTCCAAACGTCCCACAGGAAAAACATCGTCAGCAGTATATGTGATGTCCTTGATTGAGCGTTGACCATCTTTTGGCGAATGAGTGACAATACCACGTGGTTTATTGAAAGCAAAATAGACATATTTTTTCATCACATCAGTAGCCTTGGAATTGACAGTGACCTTGTCATTTTCATTTACCTTATCCCCTATTTTGGCTTTTTTGCCATTAATCAAAACCACCCCTTTTTCGATCAGAGTGTCAGCTTCGCGACGTGAACAAACATTTTTCAATGCCAGATAGCGGTTTATTCGAATTGGATAAATTATTTCTTCCATATCGAATTATTATAAAAGTAAATTAACCGAAAGTCAAGCCTTGATTTTTTGATTAAAAATGCTACACTGGAATCTGTATGATGTGTTTTGCATTTCGTATTTTTGCTATATGCTACATGTTTCATGCTATATGCTATCCTGGAGTGTAGCCAAGCGGTAAGGCAGCGGTTTCTGGTACCGCCATCCCTAGGTTCGAATCCTAGCACTCCAACTGATAAAATAAAAAACGAACAATCCCTTAAAGATTGTTCGTTTTTTATTTTATTTTTTGAAGCTAGGATTCGAACGGTCAGAAGCTAAGCAAGAGGACTTTCAGCAGGAAGTCATCGCAGCGTGCGCCGATGGATGCGACCACAGGAGCATTCAGCGCTGACCCCGACAAAGAATGAGTGAGCGACGGCGAGTGAATGATGCGTAAATCCTAGCACTCCAACAAATGATAAAAAGGCTTTTATAGAGCCTTTTTATTGTGTTTAAATTGACAATTAAATTGACAAACCTGTCATAAATACATGATAATGTCATACCATGCGTTTAATAGAAATGTCATACCCTGCTAAGATGGATGGTTAATTTCTAACCAAAATCATCCATGGAATACGACAT
>Ga0209319_1001814_pt1 | contig 15335 bp, 17 predicted proteins | sample RifGroE2_FD_184000 | JGI IMG/M metagenome (GOLD analysis project Ga0209319, IMG submission 184000) | Groundwater microbial communities from Rifle, Colorado - Groundwater E2 (SPAdes) (version 2) | ecosystem: Environmental > Aquatic > Deep subsurface > Groundwater | place: Rifle, Colorado, United...
ACACCTGCAACGATTGTAGGGAGAACCGCGAGACCGAGTATAACCGGTCCGATAGCAGCGAGTAATAAACCTATTATTATAATGGCATCCTGAATATGCGGGTTGAGATCTGCGAATACCTGAGCGGCTTTTGTGACCCACTTAACGAGAGGTTCAAGCATTACTGAAAGTCTGCTCCCTATGGAAATTGAGAACGATTCGAGAGCAGATTGCATCATTCTAAGGGCCCCGCCGAAACCTTCATCCATCGTTTTTGCAGCTTGTTCAGCGTAGCCGTCAACGTTTTGAAGTTCAACTGAATAATTCCCGAGAGTATCAATTCCCTGGGATAAGAGAGCCTGTAATCCCGGCCCGGCTCTTTGTCCGAAAACTGTAAACATTTCGGCATCTGACATACCAGATTCTTTCAGTGTTTTGAAAATGACATCGAGACTGTGTACTTTTGGGTTGAGGTCTTCGAGTGTAAGACCATATTTTGTGAATACATCCATGCTTGCTTTTGTGGGCGCCACAAGCTCCTGCAAGATGCCTCTGAGGGTAGTACCTGCCATACTCGCCTGAATACCTGCATTACCGAGCAAACCCATTGCCGCGGCCGTCATTTCCATAGACAAACCGAATGTATGAGCAACAGGGCCCGCATAAGTCATAGCCTCGCCTAACTGAGAGACATCTGTATTAGTGGAATGAGCAACCTTCGCGAGAACATCGGCAGCGTGTCCGGCTTCGTCAGTTCTCATGCCAAAGATTGTCATTACATTACTCATGATATCGGCAGCCGAACCGAGATCAAGAACGCCTGCGCGAGCGAGCGCTAGCGTAGCAGGGAGAGCACTAATTATATCTTCTGTTTTGAATCCAGCCATTCCTAAGTAATTCATGGCCTCTGCTGCTTCGCTCGCCTTAAAAGAAGTCGTTTCGCCCATTTCACGAGCTAACGCGGTAAGAGCCTGAAACTGTGGACCGGTTGCACCTGTAACAGCCTGCACCTGTCTCATGGCATCATCAAAAGAAGCAAACGTTTTTGTTGCAGTTGTACCAAACGCAAGAAGAGGAGCGGTAACGCCGAGAGATAGGGCAGCACCGAGATATTTAGTTTCCGCTGGCATGGCTTTTAATTTTGCCATTGGTCCATCAAGCGAAGTAGCAAGGGACGTACCAACCTTTTTCATCTGGGTTTCCATGCTCTTCATCGAGGCAGAAGCAGAGGCTATAGTAGAACCCATTTTATTATTTAAAATCAGATCTGCGGAAATATTGCCTAGAAACCCATTAGACATTTAGATCACCGTTTTTAATTCATTTAGGCTACCCTATGAAAACAAAAAACAGGTAGAAACGTATATCATGTTACTTTTCCACCTGCTGCAATGGTAGCATTTCTTATCATTAGCTCAATGTCTTCAACTGAGTGAGGAACATGTTTCTTATCTTCCGGAAGAAAGTCTTTCATTTCAAACGGTTTCTTATTCTGTTTCTGAACACCGTTCGCGTTGTAGATTATAGCACAAAGCCGAGCGTTGAGAGCTAGTTTTAGATCCGTTTCTTCCTTCCGGGTTTCGAATGCTGCTTCAATCATAATGTTAGTTTCTGCGGGAGTGAAATCCCAAAAATCAAGAGGGTTAATCCCGCATAACTTGTATAACGTCTTTTGAGTGTTGGTTATCAGTTCCCCGAAAGTAAAGGGGCCCCTTCTTCTCCTTTTGGTTTTTCGAGATTCTGAGTTATGATGTTAGCTTCTTCTAACGCCCTCGTCATAACACCTACTAAACTTTGGAACGTATTCTCACTAAGGTACTCATCAAGGATCTTAGGAACATCTTCTTTTTTCAAAAGTGGCTTGTCATGGATTAATCCTGCCCATATGACAAGGCGTACGGTTTTTAGAGTTGGGCGAGTTACAATCTTGTCAAATTCCGTGAAGGACGGGTTTCCTAAAACTTCCATGATTGCTTCTATTCCTGACCATCCGTACCTGAGAGAGTAATCTCCAAAAAAAGGAATTGATTTGAGAGGCATTTTTCAACACCTCATGCTGCTCTACAGAGGAGTAGCTTATAGACACCCGGAGCTTTCCCGGTTTCCTGGACGGTAACAGTACTTTCAACTATTGCACCTGCTGTAAGAGCTATAGATGCGGATTCAGCACCACTCGCAACCGTAACACCATCAACCTGGATAACTCCGGCTGTAGCGGTTGGAGTTACCTTAGTGCTTGATGTACCATTAGCAAAATTGATAACATAAGTACCTTCTGTGCCTGCGGCTGTCGGAAATACAGACGTGGAATTTGCAGCCGAGAAGAAAGGAGTTGTCAGTGCACTCAACGAAGTTGAGAAAGTTGGAGCCCCTGAGATTTTCACTTTTGAAGAAAATACAAGTATCTGCCCTTCCGCGTAGGTATCAAAAGTTTTTACAGTTCCGTAGAATGAGGAATAAGCCCCGGATGGAAAATCCGTTCTAAAAAGACACGTCGAGCCTGCGGCAGCTGCTGCTGCCAGATCTATTTGTCCCTGATCCGATGGGACGGCATGACCTTTTATTTCAGTCTCTCCGCCGTCTTTTCTGCCCGCTTTATATTCTTTCCAGTCGCCTGAGTCCTGATTTGTAACTTCGATGTCTTCTGTGGTGGTCTGAGGTTTCGGGATACCTTCATCAAGGATTTCAGCGATTGCAACGCCGTTGATTTTTACAGTAACGCCTCTGGCTACTGTTGCCGAACTGTTCACGTATGTCATGTTTTTTGCTCCGTTCTATTTTTACTGGATTAACAATGAGAAATTAATTGAAAAGATAAAATAATTCTGAGTTTTTGAGACAAAACCTGGCGATCCTTGCGCTTGGATCATCAGGAAATGAGTAGAGCCGATGGTTCTATTAGAAACATCCCTCAAAAGTTTATAAATTGCAGTAGCTTTTGATAGTGCTGCCGCGCTGCTTGTGTTCCTCACTATGATGCTCAGATTTGGAGAGTATGGGTTTACCTCGCCTGATACAATTTTGTTATATTCAAATCCGGGAAACTGTGTTAGAGTAATGTCATTCGTAGCATTGGAGGCTAAACCGTGGAAGTGGATATCAGTATTTACCGTTCCTATTCCGGCTGTTTGGAGGTATGTGCCAAGATCCGAGAGATAAGTTTCAATTGTCACAGGCTCACCCGCGAGGCTATTCTCTGTAAGAAAGTTGATGAAGCCCTGTTAAATGGAATTGAAAGATATTTCCATGAGCCGTGGGTATGGTGATATGGAATCTCATGAACATAGATGGCATAAGGTGTAGAGTATGATAGTCTCGCGTGAAATTCTGTGAGAGTATTCTTAACGACTTCAACTTTTCCTGATGTCTTGAGTTCTCCGGTATCTACTGGACAGTGTTTCTCTTTTGATTCTGTCATAACTTCGTCTGCTGTTTCCTTCGCTGCTGCTCTTGCGTCTTTATCAATTCGGTTTGCAGTCATGACAAGATTAGCAATACAGGTTGCAGCCGTCATAAGTCAGCCCTCGCTTCTGGTTTTCCAAGAATAACCCTGACATACTCTTCTTTTTTTCGCGACGGTCTATCAATTCTCTGTATCGAGGATATAGCCGGCTTCGTCCCGTCAGCTAGTGTTATTCGATCCTCTGAGGAAATGGAAGTCCCAGGAGGCAATGCAAGCCAAGCGGAAACTATTGTATTATCACCTTCGGCGGCAACTTCCTTAAGTTCTGTATAGTTGCACTTCTGCGAGCGAGAAGTCCCGTAAGAAACTTCGTGAGAAGCATTTTTAGATGCAAATGGCTCAACGGTCACTGTGTCAGGGAATTTCATTAAACCCCCTCATACTCGTCAGAATATCCATGCATGATCTCAGGAACATAAGAATCAGTTCTCCGGACTCCATCTATATCAGCGACGGCTGAAAGATCTGCAATCTCAGCATGCTCCGAGTCATATTCTGCGAGAACCGCGTAAACTCTATCAAGCCATGCCGAGGAAGTCCGAACCTGAGCTTTCCAAGAAGAATCTTTCACTGATTCAGAGATAATCGTGCCCCTCCCATGCCTGTTTTCAAGAATGTCACACACAATAAATGCGGTCAATTCTTCATATTCTCCTGTTGAGAATGTCCTAGATCCTATGATTCTATCAAGGCGTGCCTCCGCGTTTGTTTTTAGAGTGGCTAACTGTGCATCTGTGATATCATCGGTTTCTAATGCACCGACTTTGTACTCTGAATACAACTCGATAATATCGGCAAGTGTCATGTTCACACCATGTTTACTGTAATCTGTAATAGATCAGTATCAGCAGCGTCTCTTGCGGGTGCTGTATATGTTAGTACCCCACCCACAATCGAAACCGGGATATCATCATATTTGGAATCTTCACAGTCATAAATTATATAATTTGTAGTGAGATCTTTGATTCTGAGAACCTGTTCGACTGTTACTGTATTATACGGACTTGATAGAGTGATTGTCTTCTCGGAAGCATCAAAAGAATAATAATCCGGGTGGATTACCTTGACTGCACTCGTTCCAGTGATTGAAATTTCTGAGATATTAGTTTCCAGAGAAGCAAGGGTCGCTGTTCCACTTCCCGTTATGGTTGCAAGTTCAGATGTTTTCATGATCGGCGTTGCCGTATCAAAATCAGTTAATGCTCCGGCAGCTTGTGCTTTAATTGCACCTAATGGATCTGTCGTGAGGAGATCAATAACATCTTTGATTGCTACAACATTTGCGCCTACATTTCCGAGTTCTGTTGATGTGGAGAGGGATGACAAAACAGAGTCAGCCGTGTTAACCTGCAATCTAATCAGGATGTCCAAGATGTCAGAACCTTTCACGCAGATATCAAAAATCCCAGACGCAGGAACATAAGCAGCAGGGATAGTAATTAGATACTGTCCCATGTTACTGTTCCATACTGCCGTCGCTCCGGTTGCCTGCGTCTCAGTCTGTTTGTACTGTTTTACCCAGACTGCAAGATCTTGGATTGTGTCTTCGTCTTCTCCGGTAGGATCACCGTTTTCATCTACGTGGATAGCTTCAGCAAGGACTTCTGCGTCCTCGCCTGCAAAACATTCGCCTGTTAACATTTTACCATCTCCTGCGAGCACGCATAAACAGAACAGCTGCCAATGCTATCAGAGTTATTGCTGGGGCTACATACGGGTTTGTCAGTTTGATATACCCTGTCTTTGTTTCTGTATCACTGCCCAAAGCATTTGTAACCGTGAGACTTACAGTATAATTTCCATCTGATTCATATGTATGTACCGGGTTTTGTTCGGTCGAATTAGTTCCGTCCCCAAAATTCCAAGCCCATGCCGTTGGTGACTGAGTGGATGCGTCCGTGAATTGGACATCAAGCGGTGCTGTCCCATCGGTTTCATTTGCCGTGAAAGCTGCAATAGGCGCATAAGCAGGAACTGTCAATACAATCTCATGCGATGTGGTATCAAGCTCTCCCGTCTCGATTGTTACGTCCTGTCCGGATTTCGTGGCCGTTTTTGAAACAGTGTCTATTGTACCGGATGCTATACTGGCTTCTGGAAGTGTAGCCACGAACGTTGCTGTTATATTTCCATCTGTAATATTTTCTCTTGGAATGTAATCAATGTAAAATTTTTTCCCAGGCAATTCGCTTGCTTCGTTTCCATCCGGGATATATTCAGACCAGTAGACATCTGCGGTATAATCATAGTCAGTAGATCCAGTGGAAATATCGAAAGATGAAATATAATCTGTAGGTACAACCGAAGCAGTTTTAGGACTGCTCGAATATGTATCTGTGTCGGCATCACCAGTCACGGATAACGTGAACTGTGGACCTGGTACATTCTCTAATCCGATGTCATCATCCACGAGAGTTACGGTCTGTTCAACTCCTGCAAATTTTCGAAGTGCTACCCAATCGAGAGTTACTACATTGTCTGCGCGTGATTCAAACAGAGAAATTGATTTTGCCGCGTTGTTTGTGGTTCCAGCCCACGATTCCTCCCATACACCTGTCGTCATTGTGATGTTATTTTCCCATTTTTTCAGTGAGACTCTCGAATTACCAGTTGGTAACCCTCTGCCGGTCGGGGAATTATCAGCGGTCAGCAAATTTCCTGCACCGTACACATACCTGTAATTACCTGGATACCAGGCAACTCCATCAAGCACGGTGCTTTTTAGGAACATTGTATACCCCTTCTGAGTCGTCACTCCTACACTGGATACATCTATACTCTGTTCGATGGCTAGCCCTGGATGATCATATGTAGCAATTGATGTTATGTACGGGATTGTTGAATCTGAGCCCGTACATGTCAGTTTTCCGTCTGTTACTGAAAATTGGTCTGGGTTTGTGACAGTCCACACGGATGTATTCAATTCATCGAACCCATCATAAAACAGGAATACTAATTCAGGATCGGATTCAGAAACTGCGTCTGCATTGCCATATACACAATACACATCGGATGAATTTTTAGTTTTGATCCATGCCGTCGCATTCGTTGAATCTGTTTTTGATTCTATCCAGTATGATAAAACTTCGTAATTTCCATCCACAAAACGGATATCATCAAAATCAGCTTGCATTGCATCATTATACGAAACCGATAACTGAGCTTCTGTATCTGCTGAGAAATCGCTTATCGAATACTTGTCAACATGGGAAAAAGTTACGCCGTTGACAATGTTAAAATCATCATAATAATTTGCGATTGTAACATTTACAGACGCTGCATTAAGCGCGTTGAAGGGAATTACCGTACTGCCTGTAACATTGGTTCCCGTGAATCTGGTATATCCATCAAAGATACAATTATCGGCAAGCGTTACTGTATATGGAGATGAAAGATTGATACTTGTTTTTGTAGTAGTTATGCCATCCTTTTCTGCAAATACTGTATAGGTTAGTGGTTGTGTTTCATTTCTGATTGTGACAAGATATGACGGGCTTTCGATTTCTCCAGTTGAGTTCGTGAGCATCGAGGATATATAGGATGTATATTTATTTGTAAGAATATAATTAGTGAGCTGAGATGTGCCAAAATATTGAACTCCGGTTTCATTGACCTGCCCGGATAACTGTACATAACGGTCTAATGTTGCAGATGTAACAAGCTGGTATTTTGTGTTATCCTGCTCGTTTGTTACTATTACTGTTGCTCCTTCTACAATTGATCCGTTTAGATATTTTAAAGTGATAGATGGATGTGTTTGGACTCTCGCAGTTTCAAGTGCCATGTTAACTGTTGTTGTATTTATCAGATTGAGTGTACACGGTGGATCTAAGATATTCATGTATGCCGGGTGTACTCCACTAATCCCGCTTAATATAATTCCAGAGAAATCACAATCTGTGATGTCAATGCCTCTATGTATCGGATCTATATTTCTAAACTGGTCCCCTCCGGTAAACCGGATCATATCAGAGGTAGTTTTTCCAGTGAACACTGAATTTTTAAGAGCGAGATCACGAGGAGGCCAATAAAATTTAATTTCTGTTGTTCCATTGAAATTCGTTAACCTTGAATCAGTTATATTAAACTGTGTTGGCCTGTCTAAGTATAGCCCAGTGCAATTATTTATTGTAGAATTTACTACAGAGAACTGATTTTTATACACAAGGTTTTTCCCAGATCCTCTTTGCCATGTAAAAGCGTAATTGTTAGTCGTGTCTATCCGAGAGTTATCTAAGCAAATGCCTGCATCTGTGTAATAGATAAATTTCCTTTCACCTTCACTTGTAGAGTTCATTAAGAGAGTCCCGTTTATAATTCGGAGACTTGCCCCTTCGTCCAGTATGATATCCTTATGTGCGGTTGCTGTGTTAGTTCCGGCATTGTAAGAAAATTTAGCTTGATCATTTACACCGGTATTAATTTCACATAGTGAAGTATTAACATCGTTTATGACGATTGCATCCAGTGATTCGTTATAACTCACTGTGTTTTCAGGATACAAATACTCATTTTCATAGATTTCTACATCATCTAGATAAATGGGGTACTGTCCTTTATATTCTGAAAAACCATCTACATCTGATGTATCATATATTGAAAGTGTGAAATTTTGAGATGAACCGATATCCACGATTTTATCTTGTGTCCATCTCACGAACTGTCCATCATAATACATCCTAGAATAATTATTTTCATCGAGTACAAAAGTAACCTCATGCCAGCCGGAAGATGTGATATCAATCGATGGGGTGGCGGTGTAAACAGAACTGCCCACCATCTGTATGACATATCCAGCATGTGGTATTCTGGAGCTATCTGGTTTAAGGTAATCTAGCCACCAATGGCCGTCAATTGGGTTGTTGAACCTCAACACATTATCACCAGAATCTCTAAGGTAGTCGGCTTTCATACCGATCTTATAATTACTAGATTCCCTAGAGAACTCATATATCCCATTCGGGAAGCAGTATTTGAACTTCCATGTTCCATGCGTCACGGTCGATGGAACAGAGATCCTAGCTAATCCCTCGCCGTCTGTCGAATATCCTGTGGCTTGCAGATACCCATTTTCAGCAGACATTGCCCCCTTTTCAACAGACCACCCATCATAATTCCCGTCTGAGAAATTATCTGATACCACGAGGGTAGCATGTGCACATCCAGCACTCAGCACCAAAACCAAAAACAATAAAACTAATTTCCGAATCATTTCTCAGCCACCTTCAATTCAACCGTTTTTGCTTCTAATCCACCGGCTGAATAATCATCAATTACGGGAATCAAGATGTTTTTGACATCCCCTGCGGCTGCCCTTCTTTCTGCTCTTGGCAATGCTTGAGTATAAGCGAGACTGACCGCATCACTGAGCCATTTTGAATCGAGAGTTGTATCAGGTGGAATGTCAATGTACTCAATAAATTCAGGCAGTTGATAGACACCTGCTACCGTGGAATCTTTAGGTGCTCCGGTTTCGTCTGTGAGTGGGTTCGCTGGATCTTCAAACGGGACTCTGAGTTTCATTTCTCCATCAATGACAGTGGGTTTTTCTTTTAGGATTAGATCAGGGGTTGCCATTAGATCACCATACCATAATTTCTCAAAAATTGTGTAATTGAACCGTTGACGGATGCTTCTAAGCAGTTCGGTATCAAATCAGAATCGGAATCGAGTGATAAATCTGCGAAAGTAATCTGCCCGTGATAAATGGAACCTGACCCGGGATACAGGGAAAGTTCGTGAATAGTTCCGGTTTCATCTCTTTTGAAAGAAAGTGCCTGCGGTCTATTTGTATGCAGATAAAAATCAATTAGAGATGTTGCGGGATCATAGAGAGCAATCCAAGGGAGTGTGAGGTTTTGTAATCCATAGGATGTGTTTGTAGAGTCTTCGAATTGATGAGTTGTGCTGCCCATGTTTGATACGGTTGGTAAAAATACAATTTTGCCGTCGTAATTCACTGAGTATAGTGTACCACTGAAATATTCAGTTCCGTTCTGTGTTCTCCCTATTATTACGTTCCCCGTGTTAGTTGGATTAATGTCAGAGATGCTAGCCTGTGCAGCATAAGTGGTTTCTTCACCGTCAACGAAAAAACGAAGCTTATTCAACGACCTGTCAACAAACAATTCAATGTCATGGACAGTGCCATCATTTACACGACGGGACGATGCTGTGGTGGTACGTACAGTGCCCCCCTGTGCGAGATACGCACTGAGATAGCCAGCCCCGGTGACCATAAAATTGAGTCCCGTTAAACTAGGGCTGGTGACAATTTTCATACAAAGTCTTTGGCTTATCGTATTAACTGTTTTTATTTGCATCGACAGCATGAAATCAGTTAACCCGATACTAATTCCTCCGCTGTTTTGGACAGATACGGTTCCGCTGCTCCCATCAAACGTTAACCCGCCTTCGGTTAATTTCGTCACTCCTCCTACTATAGTTCCGTTGTTTCCATTTCCAGACAGATCAGGAACTACGGTAAGGTTAAAATCATCATATAATATTACACATTTCCAACGTTCTGATGATCCAGCGGCTAACGTTCTTGAAAAAGAAAATGAGTTTTGTGTGCCGGTTGTCTGCACAACATCCGTAAAAACAACAGTCTGCGCCACATACGCGGAGCTGATAAATAAACTTAGAGTCTTTTGTCTGATATAATTAGGACATCTAATATTAATCACTGCTACTGATTCAACTTCTGATGTATTAACAACCGAGAATTCTTCAGTTACAGTGTGTAAAGAAGTGTCTACCGTAAGGTATCCCAACTCTTTTAATTTCCCGGCAGGTAATACTTTCGATTCGTTGTTTCCTGCGATATCGCGGATATATATATTATCTGAGTTCGTGGAAACTGTTCCCACTGCATAATCAGGACTACCAGACCCTTTTAAACCACCGAAAGGACTTTCCGCAATTGTTAACCTGTTTGTATTGGCGACATATTCATTATAAGAAGGGAGAACAGCCGCGTTTTCAGTCGGAAGAACGAGAACTTCGCCATCTGTTTCAAGAGTGATAACCCCTTCGGTTGCTTCTAAGAGTTCCAGAGAATCAGGAACCGGAGTTCTCAAAACAATCTGTAATTTATCCAAATCCTCTGAATAACAATCCCTAGAATAAGTAATACATCCATTTGAAAAAGTAATACCTGGAATTGATCTCTTAACAGAATAAATTATAGAGTTCCGGGTGAGATTTCTGACACTCTCAACGTTTTCAACTCCTAATCCGTAATAAGAATAATCCAGCCAGATCTTCTTTAGGGCTGAATCGTGGGAATAGAAGCCACCCGGAACAACTAAGCGCATCTACTCACTCCAGGACAACATACTCACAGAAGAGAATCAGTTTTCCGGCTGTCAGATTCTGAACGCCAATCGTAAGAGTCAGTTCTCTCGCTGCCGTTGTCTGTTCTGAGAAAGTTGCAGCCGTTCCAACCTGAATGCCTTCATGATGTCCTGCATCCCAGATATCGCCCTCTCCTGATATCGCTAATGCTGCAACAATTCCGGCAGCGTCATCAGTAGGGATCGAAATAGCCACTGTCGCAGAGTCATCTGCACTCGTGAAATTTGTCAGGACAGTGTACCAGGATCTCACAACGACTGCATTATCAGGGAGAGAAACACCGAGACCGATGTCCCCTACTACTCCACCGTCTACGGCAAAATCATACGTCGCTCTGGCGATCCTTTTTGCATGGAGTCCATCTGCGGTAATTGCAAGCATTTTAGCTTCAGTTACTTTACCGGCTCCAATTGTTACAGCTCCATTTGCTGCAAGAGTGACATCTCCGGAGACTGCCACAGAAGCGAGGTCTGTTCCATCGCCTACAAGAATACGACCTGATGTTTTAGCATCTAACGCGGTTGGGCGGTTGTCTGCAGTCTGACCGGAAATGATAGAGCCTCTCGTGAGGTCAGCCATTTTCGCGAGAGTAACGGCTTCAGCGGCAATGGTTACCGCTCCGGTGTTTGCGATTGTGGCGTCTCCTGACATCGTAACTGCTGCTGCTGTCCCGGCTGAGTTACCTACTATTATTTTGGTGTTTGCGAGTGCTCCGCCTACACCGGCTGCTGATAGAGTATCTAGTTCCGCGTCAATTAGTGCTAATTCGCCAGAAAGTATCGAGGAGTCTGTACCTAATCCATTTTTCAAAAAATTAGGGGAAGGGGCTGTGTATGTCATACAGCCACCTCAAACACCCGTATCGGTAATTGCGCCGTCTGCGTCCTCAATAGCAAACTTGAAGTCAAACCAGAGCTTGTTAACGACTTCCATCTTATTGTCATCAAAGAACTGATGAACGTTGAGGCCGAGCCCTTTAACGGTTTTTGGTCCTTCTCTGGTCTTGTATGTGACTTCCTTAGTGCCATACATTGGATCGTTGAAGTAATAGTATGTCCCACATGGATTGATACTATCCAGGCCGAGAAGCCTACCTTCGTCCACTCCTTCGTCGATTCTGTGAACTGTAGCTTTTAGAGCAGGAATAAATACTGAATTTTCACCTACTGTAGTCTGCCCGATAAGCTGACGTTTTGCGAGGTCTGCGTTAACATCAATGAGCCAGAGTTCCAGTTCATCATAGTTTTCAGAGTTCGCATAGATGTTATCACATGCGAACGGCTTGTTTACTGTGCGCATCGACCTCTTGAATGTGATGAGATCCTGAAGAGGTGTCTGGTTATCCTTATCTGACCATACCGCCGTAGGGGCCCAATCATCCCCGAGAGCAGTACCGCCGGCTATCATATCTGATGCAATTTTAGAGTTCCTAAACTGTGCCATCCAGAAGGCCGTTCTCTGCATTGCCCGTGTAATCTGGATCTTTCCTTCTGGCATTTTAAGCAGGTCTTCACCGATACGAAGCTCAAGACCGTACTTTTGTAGCATTGCGCTGTCCTGAGTAATCGGGGTAATGGAAACATTCGGCCAATCTGAAGATTCGGTCAGGCGAGCCGGCCAGACTTTTTTAGTATCGTTCGCGTTACTTGTGGATTCTTTAGTTACAATTACCGCTCTGGACTGAATACCCATTGCCGGGACCATGCCGGAAAATGCGAGGTACGGGTCCATCTGTTCAAACATTTTCTGAACGAAGAACGGTTTCTTTAAGAACTGAGCATTAGGCCCTGTAAGATGTGCTGCAAGATCACCCATTTTTCATCAACTCCATTAAGTTTGTGCTAGTGTGGTTCCCCCGAGCATTGCGAGCATAATAGGGACAGTAACACCGGACGCCTGTGCCTGATAATGCATAGAACAGATATTCCCAGAGCCGGATGATGCAAGGTCATTGACAAAAATGCCAGCACCCGCGATACACTGAGATACATCGAGAGCGAGGATTTCAAGAGTTCCAGGGGTCACGTTTCCAGCGTTGGCAGTCACGAGAGTTGCTTTTGTCATGGCTGTGACATTCGGGAACCAGACTGTAGCAGCTCTGAGGAATTTACCGGCTAGCCTCTTAGCGAGAGTGTTAGCGGCTGCCGTGTCAGCAGGTTTGTTTTCCATGTCGCCTTCTGACGGTTCGGAGACCACGACTCCCCAGACGAGATTATCAGCGTTTGCGATTCTGGTTACAAGGACGTTTCCGTCAGTGTTTGCCCATGTATTCGCTGTGTCTACAGAGACAACGACAACCATACCGAGGGTAATTTCAGCCGCGAATGTTCTTATGGGACCAGAGCCACCACCGAGACCATAACCAGTGCCTACGGTAATTGCCCCTTCGTCGAGCCAACAGGTGCGGGTTACGCCACCTACTTTCGTGAAATCTGCTGCTGCGTAGGTCGTCATTAAATCCGCTCCTCGGTGAGTGTCCAGGCTTCCTCAGCTTCTTTTATGTCCTGATTCTGTTTCAAATCTGGAGGAGCCTGTTCCCCGGCTGCTTCTCTGAATTCAGGTTTCGGCATTTTCAGGAGAGCTTTGTTAATATCCTGGTTGAGTTTCAGGGCTGTTCCAATGCTGTACAGTTCTTCTTTGCGTTCCTTAAACTGATCCTGAATACCAGCGGGAAGATCACTCCAAAAAGTATCTTGGTTACTCTTGAATGTCTTCTCGGCTTCTTCCTTTATTTTATTTTCAAGCGCGGAAACCTGTTTCTTCGTTTCATCAAGTGCCTGATTGAGTTTTAGGACAGTTTCCTTTTCTGCTGTAAGATCCTGGTTTAACTTCAGGATGGATTCTTCTTTCTTTTCGAGATCCTGATTTAACTTCAGGATTGTACTTTCCTTTTCTATAATGGTCTCCTGATTCTTTTTCAGATCCAAGAGGCCGTTATAGAGGTTCATGTCTACTGATTTTATTGGATCGTCTGCCATTTTTTCGACTCCTTCAAAATAGCCTATTCCATGATTTAGTGAGAAATCTGTGGAATCTTGATTGCAAATGATAGCGGTAGCATCTCCCTGAGGGATGCCAAGATCACTATCATATAGTAAAACATGGTCACCGGTGATGTTTTCCAGTGAGCCTTTTAAAATTTTATTATGAGAAAAGCTAGGAGATATCGAGATTTTACCAGCTAAAATTTTAGCTTCGACATCTTCATTAGAAATGTGTAACAGAGCCTTCAACTTAGGAGAGCCTGCCTGATTGATTTTAACGTCCTGAGTATAGCCTGCAAGCGTGCCACCGACTTCTTTAAGAACTTCATCGAGATTCTTCCCCCTCACACCTAAAGGCGGATGTCTCGCCGCATAGATAACGGGAATATTTTCAAAAGTGGATAACGCTTTTTCAAACTCAGAAACCGGATAGTAATGCGTGAACCCGTCTTTATTTTGAGTCCAGTCTAGGCGTTCTAAAATAGCTTCGTGAACGTTTTTCAAGTGGTTGCTCCGTTCTGTAAAAAATTTGCGCATTAAAATATAAGTCGTACAGATATATTAAGTTTTGGCTGTTGTTTGTGGATTCGTGTTACTTTGTAACATTATATTTATTTGTTTATACAAATCACTTATTCAAGTTGTTGAACTATAAAAGTATAGTAAATGTAGTAAACTATAAATACTATAAGTGTGTATTATGTTATAGAGTAAGGTAAAAGAGGTAAAAATTATGCCTGAGATAACAGAAGAACTTGTGAAACAGCTTAATGAGGAAACCGATTCTGATAACTTCTGGGATATCATAGACAAATATGAACTTGAAGTTCTCGAAGAATTTGCTTTTGAAATACTGTCTGAACAGGATGGAATAGAAGTATGGGGAAGATCAGAAAAAGGTGAATTCCTCGTTTATGACTCGGATGGTTGGTATTTAGCTTCATCTGGGGATTGGGTATCAGAAGTTCAGAAATACTTAACTGAGACTTATAATTATGATTTTGATAATAAGATTCTCACACTTGAAGAACTGATTAAGTGCTTGGAAGAGCACGACCCAGAGGAAGAATAAACATGCAAAAAGGAAAAGTCAACATAGCTCAGGGTTCTCCAAAAACCCTGAGTAAACTTAAACGATTTTTAGAAGATCAAAAAGAAAAGCACCCTGAAAAAACATTAAAAACTCACGCTGATGCAATTGATTTTGCAGTTGAGTACATTACTGAATTAGAAAAGCGGATAAAAGAACTTGAAGAGGAAATCAAGAAGTTAAAAGGAGAGTGAGAATATGCCCAACACAATGAGAATCGACATGACTGAATCAAATGAATCGGGAAGAGGAACACTCGAATACAAAGGTAAAAAATACGAAATGAATATAGAGAATGGAAAAATAAATTACTTTGAAATATTACCGGACGGAAGCCTAAAAGAAGATTTTGACATCGAGAGAAAACTAAAGAAGACTTCTTTTATTAAGGAGGCAGTGTCAAAATTAGATAACCGTTTAAGAAAGTTTATTTTTAATCGTTCGTGTATCCCTCAAACAG
>Ga0209319_1001831_pt1 | contig 15261 bp, 15 predicted proteins | sample RifGroE2_FD_184000 | JGI IMG/M metagenome (GOLD analysis project Ga0209319, IMG submission 184000) | Groundwater microbial communities from Rifle, Colorado - Groundwater E2 (SPAdes) (version 2) | ecosystem: Environmental > Aquatic > Deep subsurface > Groundwater | place: Rifle, Colorado, United...
TCCCACTCCCACTCCTCCCACGATCGCCAAGTCGGCCTCGCGAGCCTCCCCTGGTCCGTTGACCACGCATCCCATCACGGCCACGTGCATATCCTTGTCTATCCCGGCCAATTCCTTTTCCACCTTTTCCGCCAATTTGATCAGATCGATCTGGGTCCTTCCGCAAGTCGGACAACTCGTCACCGTGATTCCCCTTTTCCGAAGGCCCAATGATTTGAGAATTTCCATCCCGACTTTGACCTCCTGCGCCGGATCGGCGGTAAGCGAAACTCGGAGCGTGTCCCCGATGCCGTCATAGAGCAGGACTCCCAATCCGATCGAACTCATCACTGTTCCACGGAAAGCCGTTCCCGCTTCCGTGATACCGATGTGGAGAGGATAGCTCACTTTTCGGGAAAGCAATCTATACGCCTCGACCGTCCTTTCGATGTCGGAAGCTTTGAGCGAAACCAGAATGTCTTTGAAGCCGTATTTTTCCAAAATTTTGATGTGCCTCATCGCAGATTCCACCATCGCCGCCGCCGTCACCTTGCCTTTATATTTTTCCAAAATGTCTTTTTCCAACGAGCCGGCGTTGACTCCGATACGGATCGGGATTTTCCTTTTTTTCGCTTCCAGCACGACCATCTTGATCTTCTCCTCGCTTCCGATGTTTCCGGGATTGATCCTGAGCTTGTCGATTCCCTGCCTCATCACCTCCATGGCGTACTCGGCGGAAAAATGGATGTCGGCCACCAACGGAATGCTCACCTGTTTTTTGATTTTTCCGATCGCCTTGGCCGCTTCCATGTCCAAAATGGCCAAACGCACGATTTCGCAACCGGCTTGTTGCAAGATCCTGATCTGCCTCACGGTCGCCTTCACGTCCCTCGTGTCCGTGTTGCACATCGACTGCACGACCACCGGCGCGTTTCCCCCGACATATATATTTCCCACTTTGATTTTCTTAGTCTTTCTTCTTTTTATCATTGCTTTATGAACTTTATGGACTTTACAAATTTTATAAACTCTTATATCTCCCTGTTTATTATGTAATTCGCGGCGCCGAGAAGGAACTTCCTGGCTTCCTCGCCGATCGGGGCCTTTTCGATTTCCCCTCTCCCTTGTTCCGCATATTCTTCAGCTTTCTTTTTGGCATATTTGAGCGCGCCGCTGTCCATCACGATTTCCTGGAATTCGTTTATCTCCTCGCTGTTAATATCCTTCCTGCCGAGCAAATATTGCAATCTTTCCTGCTGAAGGATACTGCCGTCCGAAAAAACCCTGGCTGTCAAAATCGTCTTTTTTCCCTCCATGATATCCGAAGCTGTGGATTTTCCGAGCTTCTCCTCGCTGCCGAAAACCCCCAAAATGTCGTCCTGGATCTGGAAAGCGATCCCGATCGGAACCCCGTATCCACTGAAAGATTCCAAAACTTTTTCATCGGCTCCGGCCAGAAGCGCCCCGAGATGGAGCGGTCCTTCAAAAGTATACTTGGCGGTCTTATTGCGATACATCTGGGAAATCTCATCCTCTTTGGCCTCGAGCTTGTATTCGATGACCAAATCCTGCGATTGACCGACTACCGTCAATGAAACTATGTCCTGAAGATAACTCAACGCTTTCAAAGTATTTTTAGGGTCAAGCTCCGCTTCGAGGATCGCCTGGTTCGCCCAGGCATAGGCCATATCCCCGAAGATAGTCGCCATGGAATATCCGAATCTGCGGATGTCCCCGCACTCGAACATTTTCCGCCCCTTCCTTTCCCCCCAAAGGTTCACCGTTTCCAACCCATGCCTTCTTTCCGAACGGTCGATGATGTCATCATGGATCAAAAGGAAAATGTGCACCAACTCGATCCCCACGCAGGCTTTCATGATTTTTTCCTCATCCTCTCCGTCCGCGGCCTTGTAGCCCCAATACATCAGCGCCGGCCTGATCCTTTTTCCCCCGGCCAAAACCAGATCTTTGACATATTTCATCCCTTCGGCCACCCATTCGTCATCCTTGGAAATTTCCAAGATCTTACCATCCAAAAAAACCTCGATTTCCTTGTCGATTTTTTCCTTGAAATTGGCCAGGGAGCTCTTGAAATCCATATTTTTGAAAATATTAAAAAATCCCCTATTTAAATAAATTGTATCATCTGAAGCGAAAAAGACAAGAAAAAACCGCGATTCCCATTCAGGAATCGCGGCATATCATTCTTTTGGTTCAAATTTTACCGATCACAACCGCGACCGTCGAAAAACAATATTCCATGCAAATCAATCCCCGGCCGTTCTCCCTGACATACTCTTTTCCCGGTTCGATCGTTTTCCCGCATCCGCACATGCAGCAACATGGTCCATCCTCCATAGCAGTCTGAATCTCAAGTCTCACTTTCTTTTCCAGTGAAATGTATTCACTACCTACAGTTATCGCAGAAAGCGGCTCAGGGCTCATGAACGAATGAATCTTGCCAAAACATTTTTTGCAAACCTTTCTTTTATTGCTCCCGTGTTTGCCTAAGGCCATCGGTCTCATGTTACCGCGGATTAATTTGTAATCAATCCTTTTAACTTTCATTCCAAAGAACTCTTCACCCGGCATCAGCCTGGTAACGACGGGCTGCTTGCTGGCCTTGCAAACGTCGCAAAAACATTTTTTCGACACCGTCTCTTTATTGAACCTGATAGTTACATGTCTCTCGCTGCTCATTTGCAATACCTCCTTGTTTTGGAAATAAGGGCATTTTTCGTCGACATCGCACTGTCTGACCAAAAACCATAATACCACAGACTTGCCAGAGAGTCAACCTATACCCCTTGATTAATTTCCAAATCCTGCTATAATCGGTAGTGTTACATCGGTTCCGTTAATTATTAGCGGGTTAACGAGTTAACGCGTTTTTGCTTGGAAGACAATGCCATCGACTACGGACCAAAAACTAAAAACTGCCCTAACGGCGCTATCGTCTAGTGGTTAGGACATCAGGTTCTCATCCTGGAAACCGGGGTTCGATTCCCCGTAGCGCTACAAAATAATTCGAAGGCCCCTGGAAAGGGGTTTTTGAATTGTTTTTTTGCCGTCTCCTGGGAATCCAAGAACGACCGAATCCCATCCATTGACTAGATATCCTTAATATGATAGGTTTATACGTTACTACGATGGTAACGAAAACCATACCTTAACAATTGAATTGTCTGGATCTTGGCAACAGAAAGAGCGTTTTAACGGCTTCCGATATGAAAAATTGACCTCAAACAACTTGCGCCAGAAAAGGAGAACTCCATGGAATCTGAAAAAAATAGCCTGAGGGATTGGGTATCTTCTTTTTATCTGCTTAAGGCAATCGGTGGTTTAAGGGAGGCGACGCATTATTCAGAGCGTACCCTCATCAAGGTGGCTATGGTTGAATTCCTTCTGTTAGCCGTACTGCTCTTTATTGCGAAAATCTATCCCGAGGGAAATCAGCTCCTCGGGATAGCGATTTTTTTCATCTTGGGCTGGATGCTGTTCAACTACGGTCACAATCTGACCCGAAAAAAATTTTTCCAACTGGCTCCATCGGGCAAAAACTTGGAAGCGATGATTACAAAAACGATGCATGCCATTTCTCTCTTAAACGCGGATGAATTGGCCATGCTTCAAGATCTCGCGGATGCCAGCAATGACAAAAACCTTTTCCTTCAAAAACTGGAAGAAGCTTTGCGTCATGAGAAACTGGGAAAAATACAGTTCCTCAAAGAAATCTCCGATCATGTGGACAAAAACCATGCAGAATGATTTAACTTCCGAAGCACAGGCAGAAAGGAGGATCTCCATTATGGACACGAAAAAAAGATTAAAGATCATGAACCGCGGATGCATGGTTCTTTCTTCCGTTGCCGGCATGATCTCGCTCGGCGTCGCCTTGTTTTCGGATTGGGAATTCGTAGCCAGGTTATATCTGTTCGTCGCCGGATCCGTGTTGATGTGGGCGGTCTTTTATATCAGAAAGCTCAACCAACGGGTAAATCGGGAACTCTAAAAAGGAGGCAACTCATGGCTTGGTTCGCAAGAAAACGGAAAGATGAAATCGATGAAGCTCTTCCCGAAAAACCTTCCATGCTCGCTCCGCATGTCGGAGTGGTTTCGCTCGGGGCATATGAAACACTCGCGGCAGAGGTCGGGTTCTACCCCCTCCAGCTTTTTAAGGAGCAATTGATGCGCTTCCTTGCGGAAGAGAAGATTCCCAACTACGATTACGGCCAAGTCGACAAATACATGACGCACATGGCCGAAAAAGAGGGGAAGATCTGGATCTGGCGACCTCTCCGGGCAAAAGACGGTAAACTTGGTTCCGAGAACCTGATGGGCCACACCAAGAAAAACGAACCTGACTGGCGAGGGCACGGGAGCTTCTATAATGGATATCCTGGATATTCCCAATATGACAAATTCGTGCCGCCCCATATCCTGCGCCTGGTCAAAAAGATATCGGAAAGATTCCCCAAATTGGCTTTTTTCGTCAGCGATTATGCGGTTCCGAACCCCGACCCGTTCATCATGATGATGACCGAAGGGATTGACCCCATCGTCTTCGGTGTCTGGGATGAGCCCACCTTCGAGGAGAAAGAAGCTGAAGAATAACGATTTCTTCAACTGAAATACGAAACCCCGTGCCTTATACAGGCATGGGGTTATTTTTTGCAAAATTAAAGACCCCGACGGCGTTCCCACATGGAGAGCATAGCTTTTTTCAATAGCGTAGCGTCAAGGTCTTGCTTCGTTGAGCATGTGCTTTTTTAAAGAACCCATGTTCCGTCTTATATTAATTAATACAATTGAGAAACGGGCTTATTTTTAGGAAAAGAAAGAAAGGCCCCTTACAAGAGCCTTTCATTGAAAAATGCATCCGTTGATGCGCCGAAACCTCATTTGGCAGAACGGAAATGGCCACGCATCAGATCATGCGCTACTCCGAAAAGCTGCCTTCTGGTACGGAATGCGGACTTATCGATACTTCTGAAAACTTTACTGAACTCGCTCAAGCGCTGCCTTTGCTCTTTGGACATAAGCCACCTTCCTTTCCCCTTTGAGAGGTTTCGATTTTGGAAAGAACTGCCTTGAAAACAAAACGAAGACAAACCCCTGAAAGGAACTGTCTTCGTTTTACAAGGCCCCTCGGCCTTGAACCGCCCGCAAAAAAGTTTTACGAGCTCCCCCTATTGAATTGTATTTCCATTATACCCTCTTTTGGTTTCCAAAACAAGAACTTATCCACAGCGTAAAGAAAATTGTTATGAAAATTTTCCACGCTGCACGGCAGTGAAAAATAAAATTTTAACTAAAAATTTCATCACGGTGCGCGGCATCGTAAAGTTGCTTCGCATCCACGCTGCGCGGCAGCACAAAACCCGACACCGTCAAGCAACGCAAAACCGTATCAAAAACCCCTGGATTCCCCTATCTAGGGATTATTAAACTTTATTTTTTTCCAATCGGCGCTTTGCCTACAGAGAAGCTTCTCGGCATCCAAAGGCTCGGCCATTATTTCCTCAACGATCTTTTCCATCCTCATCCCCTGCGAACCTTTAACCAAAACCAAATCTCCTTCGCGCATGATCTCCTGGACTTTCCTGCCCGCGCTTTCCGGATCATCGAATGCGAAAATTTTCTTTTCCAAAAAGCCGGCACCTTTTATTTCATCCACGGCTTTTTTCATCCTTTTGCCCACAGCGACGAAAATATCCGCGTCCATTTCTTGCACCTTAGCTCCAACGGACCTGTGACCTTTTTCTTCCTCCCCTCCAAGTTCAAGCATATCGCCCAAAACGGCAATTTTCCTTTTGGCCCCAAGGGCATCCAAAACCTCCAAGGCCGCCAACGTGGAGACCGGTGAAGCGTTATATGTGTCGTCTATGACATGAGTGTTTTTTATGCCTTCTATCAAATTCATCCTTCCCTGCGGGGAATGGAAATTCTCCAAGGCCATCGTCGCGTCTATCAGGTTTATCTTGAATGTGGTCCCTATGGCTATGGCCGCCAAAGCGGAATATATTTGATGAGGAGCCAGGATATGGCGGAGCCTGACCGGAATGACGTTCCCGTCATAATCCAGCTTGAAACTGATGCCTTCCGGCCGCTGGTTGTCATCGTAGTTATAGACGATCATGTCCGCCCTGACTGAAGCCTTCTCGGAAAAACCATAGGTGATCACATTGCTCTTGGTCCTTCTTTGCATGTCGAGGACGTTATGGTCGTCGGCATTCAAGATCGCGAAACCGTGCTGAGGGAGGCTTTCCACCAACCGCCCTTTCTCCCTGGCTATTTTTTCAAGGCTGCCGAAAAATTCAAGATGGCTCCCGGAAACGTTGGTGACCACTCCGATCGAAGGCTTCACGAAAGAAGTCAGATATTCCATATCCCCCGGCCTGTCTATCCCGAGCTCCACGATTATTATCTTGGGGTATTTCACATGGAAAGCCACTACGTAAGCCCATTTCAAGAAAACTCCCAGCCAGCGCAAAAGCGAACGCCCTCCGGATTCAGCCCCTATGATCGTAAGCGGTATCCCCACTTCATTGTTATAATTCTTTTCATTTTTCCTGACCGGAAATTTTTTCGATAGCACCAAGAAAATCGCCTCTTTGGCGGAAGTCTTGCCGACCGACCCGGTAATACCTATGACTAAAGGCTTATGCCTCCTGAGCACCGCCGTCGCCATGAAGCGCAGGATCTTTTCCAGAAATTTTAGCTTTTTAGATTTCATAATCAAGACGTCTTATATCCCTTTAATATATACCCATCCTCGCACCGTCAATATTTCTTTTTGGGAACCTGGCCCGTCAATTTTTCTTCTTTTTCTTTTCATCCTTTTTGTCTTGAACTCCCAGAACCTTTTCTTTTTCAACCGCGACGGCCGGTTGCTGGGCCCCGTTGCCATACAGGCTGGTGTACATCGGACTCTCTTTCGGATCCTCGGTCGGTTTCACCTTATAATGCTCCATCAGGAATTTCATCACCCTGCCGAACGCCGGAGCGGCCGTCGATTCGGCCCATTGGACGTCCTTGGGATTGGCGATCTTCACCAAAACTGCGAATTTAGGGTCATTTATCGGAGCATACCCCGCGAAAGAACCGATTGTCAAACCTTCCTCGTAGCCGCTTGAACCGACTTTGGCCACCTGGGCGGTTCCCGTTTTTCCTCCCACCAGATAACCCGGGACATCGGCGCGTTTACCGTGGCCCTTGGTGACCACCGACCTGAGCATCTTGCCTACCTGCCTTGAGGCCTCTTCGGAAACGGCCCTTCCGATCTCTTCCGGCACCACTTCCTCCTCGGTGCCATCGGAATATATCATCCTTTCCACGATTTGCGGTTTCATAAGCTTCCCGCCGTTAGCCAAAGCGGCGTAGGCATTGACCATCTGCATCGGAGTGGCTGAAATTCCCTGCCCGAAAGATGCGGTAAAAAAGTTTATATTACGGTTGGTCTTTTCGATATTGACTATGTTTCCGGAAGCTTCCGCCGGCAATCCGACTCCCGTCTTCTGCCCGAATCCGAACCTTTTGGCATAATCCAAGAATTTGGAATTGCCCAGAAGTTTTTCCACGAAGATGACCCCCGTATTGATCGATTCCTCCAATACCTGCGTCATCGTCTGCCTGCCATACACTTTTTCTTCGGAATTTTTCAATTTGTATCCGGCTTCCGAAATGAAACCGTTATCCACGTATTCAGTATCCGGCGAAATTTTTCCGTCATCTATCCCCATGGCCATGGTAAACGGCTTAAAAATGGATCCGGGCTCATAGGGGGTGTTGACCGAAGGGTTGTTAAAAAGAGCGACGTCCTCGATTTTCGAATATTCGTTCGGGTTGAAATTCGGAAAATTGGCCATTGCCAGGATTTTTCCGGTAGCCGGTTCCATGACGATGATATTCCCGTTGTCCGCACCGTGCTTCTCCACGGTTTCGCGGAGAATCTTCTCCACTTCATATTGCACGGTATGGTTTATGGTCAAAACGAGATTGGCTCCGTTTCTGGCCGGACGCAAATCTCGATCTGAAACCGAAATCCACCTTCCTCCCCCGTCCCTTTCCTGACTCACCGAACCGTCCTCCCCCTTGAGCTTTTTTTCCCAAAAAGACTCTGTCCCATACATGCCTCTCGTGTCGTCCCCATTGGAACCGACGAACCCGACGATCTGGGAAGCGAGCTCCTCTCCGGGATAGTATCGGTAAATTTCCGGGGAAAACCTTACCCCCTTGATTCCCAAATCCTTCACTCTTTGGACCTGCTCATCGGAAAGCCTTCTCTTGATGACTTCGAAAGGATCGTCCTTATCGGAAATTTTTCCCCGAAGCGTGTTCTCATCCAATTCCAAAAGAGATGAGAGTTTTTTCGCGGCATCCTCATGGTTTTCAATCTCTTTCGGCACCGCGTAAGCCATATGGAACTGCCTGTTCACGGCCAAGGGATACAATTCGCCTTCGTCCCCGAGGAAAATCTCGCCCCTGTTGGCTTCCAGCTCGGCCGTCACCTTGTGCTGGTTTTCAGCCAAGGCCCTGTAGGTTTCATTGGCCACCACCTGCAAAGAAAAAAGCCTGCCCACTAAAGCCAGGGCCATAAAAAAAACGGAGAATACCAATATATATATCCTCCAGTATTTCCCGGATACCTCACCGTGGGCCTTATTGTTTCGAACGGTTCTGACGCTTCTCATCGTTGCACGCCCCCCAGCGTTTTATTTTTATCTTGCGGACATATTGAGAGCCAAAGGATTGGCGCCTTCCAAATAGGTCACGCTGTCAGCTTTGGACATATTGAGATCCTTACTTGCCTGTTCTATCTTATATAGAGATTTCAATTCCGCTTCCCTGATGCGAAGCGACTCATTCTCGCCTTTTATTTGTGAAATTTCCTTTTCAATCTGCCTTATCTGATAGCCCTTCACAGCGCTCTGATTGATGGAATATATATACAAAAGTCCTGCGAATACGGCAAAAACAGCAACACCCACGACCGGATTGATGAATCCAGCCACGCTCATGCTACGTTGTATTTCTGTTTTTCTTTTTTTTCCGGGCCTCCAGTTGCAGGAATTCCTGCGGATGACCACGTTGCGGCTTTGCATCGTTTTCGCGCCCCCTTACTTGCGCTTAAACTTTTTATTTTTGTTTTTTTCATGCGGAATCTGCACGGATGACACGACTATCTTTTTTACCGTACCAAACGAACGGATCCCGCATGCGTCCTATATCTTTTCAATGATTCTCAATTTGGCGCTTCTGGCTCTCGGATTCTCCTCCACTTCTTTCTCCGTCGGGACTATCGCCTTCCTGGTGACGAGTTTGGCGATCGGCTCCCTTCCGCAACGGCAGATGGGAAGCTCCGGCGGACATACGCACCCCCTGGACAACTCACGGAACAGATTTTTCACGATCCTGTCCTCTCCGCTGTGGAAAGTGATGATCGCGAGCCTTCCTTTTTTCAAAAGCGCTTCCGTTCCGTCAGCCACCAATTTTTTGAGAACCTCTAACTCGCTGTTCACTTCTATCCGTAGCGCCTGGAAAGTCTTGGTGGCGAAATGGATTTTTCCCCTCCTATACATTCCCGGCACCGAACCTTCTATTATCGAAATGAGTTCCTTCGTCTTGGTTATCCTTTTTTCCTCCCTGGCCTTGCAGATTCCCCTGGCTATGCTTTTGGCATATTTTTCATCTCCGAATTCTCGCAGCACCTTGGTCAATTCTTCTTCGGAATATCCGTTCACGACCTTCTCCGCGGTCAACTCCCTTTTCCTGTCGAGCCTCATGTCCAACGGCGAATCGAATCGGAAACTTATTCCCAAATCCTCGTCCTCCAACTGGTCGGAAGAAATACCCAGGTCCGCCATTATGGCATCGACACCGGCAATTTCCAGATCCTCCAAACACTCCTTTATTTTTTCAAAATTCTCATTTATCAAAATTATCTTCTCCCCATACTCCCTCAACCGCGCGTCCGCATCTATCTTTTTCCTGAAAGCCTCCACGGCCCTCCCGTCTTGGTCGAACGCTATCAGTTTTCCGTCCGGCATTATCCTTTCCAGGATTTCCAAACTGTGTCCTCCTCCACCGAGAGTGGCGTCGACAACGATGCTGCCGTTTTTCAACTTCATTCCCTCAATGGTCTCTTCGAACAGTACGGATTTATGGATACTTGACATCAAATTTCTAATTTCTAATTTTGAATTTTTAATCAAATCCCAATGACTTAATGTTTAAAAATTAATTCATTAAAAATTCATTCGAAATTCAAAACTAAAAATTTAAAATTACGGTTTCTAATATATTCCCAGCTTGCCCAACTGTTCGGCGATCTCGTCCGTGCTCGCCTCCGAGCTCGTCTTATACGCCTTCCACTTGTCCTCGTTCCAGACCTCCAATCGGTTGAAAAGTCCGGCCACGATGACGCTCCTGTCCAATTCCGCATACTCCTTGAGATAATCAGGGAGCAGGATCCTTCCTTGCTTGTCCAAATCCACATCGATCGCTCCTGCGAGCATGAGACGCACGAAACTTCTCGTTCCCGACTCCCCCATCGGAAGCGTACCAAGTTTTTCCGCGAGCTCCTTCCATGTTTTCAAAGGATAAACGAAGAGGCACTTGTCCAATCCCCTGGTCACCACAACTTTACTACCCAACTCTTTGCGGAACTTCGAAGGAAGCGCCAGGCGCTTTTTCGGATCCACGCTGTGTTGGTATTCTCCGATGAACATGGGGATTCGTTAGTGACAACTATTTGTTATTACCCACTTGTCACCACTTTATTACACTACAATGTCATTCTACCCCACCGCTCCACATGCGTCAACACTTCGAATGATGAAAAAAATGGCTTTCTCCCGGTTATATTTGGAGTTATCCACACCGACCAACCCGCCTTGAACCAAAATCCTGCCATTCCTGTTTCCGCGCCTAAAAAATATTCCGCAAAAAAGAATCTGTCGCCCTCCAGGATATGCTTGATTTTTTATCCCGCTTCCTGTAATCTCATATGAAGCTTTCTTTACAATATATAAACCATATAAACCCGGAAATAGGAGAAGACGATGGCGGAAATTCTGTCAGGAGTAAAAATCGCGGGAAAAGAACAGGAAATTTATGCCGCCCTGGAAAAAGGCATGGCGGCCGTTTCCGAATGCATAACCAGGGAAGCCCATCATGAATGCATCGGCAAGCTCCATGTCTACGTACTCGGCACCGCCCAGGAAAGCTTCATCAGGGAAAAATTTCCCTTTTGGAAAGAGGTGCGCCGGAACAACGTTTCGGTCTTCTGCGTCAGGGAAGGATCGCTCAAAAAAATCGCCAGCATGATCCGCCAAGCGGTAAAAGGGGATCCGTAAGAAAAAACGAAATCGTTCGGAAACAAAAAAGAGCTGCGGCCAAACCACAGCTCTTTTAATTTTGTCTAAAAACCTATCTTATTCGAATCTGAAAAACTTGTCCTTCGTCGCTCCGCACACCGGACACCTCTCCGGAGCCTCGCCGATTTCAGGATGTCCGCAAACCGAACAAATGAAATATTCCCTTTCTTCGATGTCACCGCCTTTTCCCAAAGCTTCGGAAAAAAGTTTCTCGTGGGTCTTTTCCACGGCATTGGCGCGGAAGAATCCCAAGTGCGCCGCATTCTGCTCCTCGGATTTGGCCTCATCGATGAACTGCGGATACATCACGGTGAACTCATGCGTTTCACCGGCGATCGCCTCCTTCAGATTTTCCTCGGAATTTTTCACTTTGCCCGCGTTCTCAAGATGGGCCAATGCATGGACGGTTTCCCCTTCGGCCGCGACACGGAATAGCTTAGCCAAACCGGTCTTCCCTTCTTTTTCCGCCGCCTTGGCGAAAGCCAAATATCTTCTGTTAGCTTGCGACTCACCGGCGAATGCCGCCATCAAATTCTCTTGCGTTTTCATGGGTTATTTTTTCATATTAATTATTACCAGTTTATTTAATGATACCATATAAGCCTTATGCGCGCATTTAACCCACTGTCTTTTTCCAAATCCGAATAAAAAGACGTCCTTTCCAAAAAATCTTGAAAAGGGCGTTATAAGCAAAACGGATTCCGTAAAAGAAAATTTTCAAGCAACCATACTGGTCTCCAGAAACCAGGCCATCTTTCCGGAATCTCCGGGATTTTCCTCGATTCCCTCGATTTCCGAAAGGGGGATTTGGACCGTCATGGCCCGATAACCCCGATCCGTTGCCAAATCGGAACGCCCGACCCTTACGTGGGCATACTTGCCGACATGGTCCACGCTTTCGACACGTCCCAGCAGACTCTCATGATTTCCCATGGAACTTCCTGGAACCCAGACCCAGTCACCCCCTTCGAGCACATGGACGACCTTGTTGATCATTTTCGAAAGCTTGTTCCGGCCTTCGATAAAACTCATCCTTTCATCACGGAGATGTTCGGCGATCGCAAGTAGTCCTTCTACCTCCTCCTCGCCGAGAAGATGACGCCTTATGTCCGGAGAAAGGATCTCCAGAAACATCAAACACTCTTCCAGCCGGATCCTCGCCTCTGCCTCTCCCCTCATCGCGTTTTCTACAAGGGGAAGGATGTGCCTGACGAGCTTCCTGACCTTATTGTTGAACAATATCGCTGTCGCGGTTCCCATGGCCTTTTCTCCTTTCCGCCCCACTGCCAAAAGACGGGGCTTTCGCGTTTAAGGAACTTTTTAACTCAAGATCGTTTATAAGAATATTACAAAGCAGGCCGCCGATACTTGCATTTTCCCGAAAAAACCTCCTCTCCTATTACGCTCCGTTTTTGCTTTGCGCCTGCCAAAGGCTATAATATACGCCTTTTTTCCTGAGAAGTTCTTCGTGATTCCCCTCTTCGACGATGGCGCCGTTTTCCAAGACGACTATCTTGTCAAAATCGACGATAGTCGAAAGACGATGCGCGATGACGATGGTCGTGATATTTCCCTGGGACAACCTCTTAATTTCCTCCTGAATCATCTTTTCCGATTTTGTATCAAGCGAGGCCGTCGCCTCATCGAAAACCAAAACCGCCGGATTTTTCAAAAGCATCCTGGCGATCGCCACCCTCTGTTTTTCCCCGCCGGAAAGTTTCACCCCTCTTTCCCCCACGATCGTTCCATATCCTTCGGGAAGTTCTTTGGCGATGAAGTCATGGATGTTCGCCATCTTCGCCACCCGTTCGACCTCCTCCTTGCTTGCCCCGGGCTTGCCGTAGGAGATGTTATGGAAAATCGTATCGTTGAAAAGCGTGGTGTCCTGGGCGACGATCCCGATATGCTCGCGAAGGCTTTCCTGTTTTATGTCGCGGATATCCTTGCCGTCGATCAGGATGGATCCGCTCGAAACGTCATAAAGGCGGAAAAGGAGTTTGGAAATCGTGGATTTTCCCGAACCGGAATATCCCACCAAGGCAACCCGGGTCTTGGCCGGAATTTTCAAATTTATATGCGAAAGAACCTCCCTGCTTCGCTCGTAACCGAAGCTCACGTCCCGAAATTCTATGTTCCCTTCGCAAATTTCCAATTCCTCGGCATATGGCTTATCCAAGATGGTATTTTTGACCTTTAGAAGGCGGAACATGGCGTCCACGTTCGCCAATCCTTCCTTGATAGTCCTATATGTGAATCCTAAAAAACTCATCGGGATGGCGATGCGGGTAAGATAAGTCGTCACCAGCACGAAATCTCCGATTGTCGCCTGACCTTTGAGGTATTCCCCGATAGCCAAAACAAGAATCGCCGTGAGTCCCGCCGTAATGATGAGCCCCTGCCCCATGTTCAAATTGGCGCCGGATTTGGTCGCCTTCACTGCCACCTTCGCCCAGTCGGCAAGGAACGTTCCGAACCTCCGATATTCATATTTCTCATTGCCGAAATATTTGACCGTCTCATAGTTCATCAGCGCGTCGATAGATTGGCCGTTGGCTTTGTCATCTTTCTTGTTGGCTTCCAAAAGGAGTTTTTGCCTGCTTTCCGTGACATAGACCGTGAAAGAAACGTAGGCCACCACGAAAACCGCGAAAGCTAACGTGAAGGAAAGCGGGAAAAGCCTGATAAAAATGATTATCACGAAAAAGATTTCGATGAGCGTCGGGATTATGTTAAAGGAAAGGAACCAGAAGATGGTTTCCAGCGATGACGTCCCCCTGCTGATTTTTCTTGAAACCCTCCCGGTCGCGCGGCTGGCATGGAACTTGGCCGGGAGCGAAATAAGATGCTCAAAAACGTCCAAAGAGACCATTTTCCTGATACCCGTCTGCACTCTCGCGAAAACGTAGTCTTTGATCCCCTCCAGAAGGTTTCCTCCCCAGCGCAACGCGAAAAAAATCACGATCAGCAGCGCGATGAAATCGAGCGGGGCTGTGGAGCCTTTTTCGACCAACACGTCGATGAGTTCCTTCATGACATAGGGATCGGCCACCGAAAAAACCTTGGATGCGATCACCAAGACAATCCCGATAACGACCCTCGCCCGAAACACCCGCAAATATTTCAAAATTTCCCAAATATTCGATTTTTTCTTTTTTTCCTCCTCCATAATTGATAAAATTACCTTCATTTAGAATACAACCTCGACCCCCCTATTATACTCGATTGGCCCAAATACGTCTTTTGGTTTATACTTGGCACAAAGCCTTCAGAAAGGCTGAGTGAAAAAATAGGACCCACCTGGACAATCAGGGAAAAATATATTTTTTTCCGTTACTTTTTTCAAGGGATCTACACGCTCGGCCCGCATTGAGGGCTTTTAATTTTGTCTTGCTTTTCGCGCTTCGCGGTGCTATCCTCCCATAAAACATAGCGCGGATAAATATCCGCTTCCGCCCTTTGAAATCTCAACAGAAAGGATGTGTCCCATGAATGAAATCTATCTTTTTTCCACGGTTTTAGTGTTCCTGGTGTTCTTCATCTTCGGCACGATGGCGACCTGGAGGATCGGCAAGAGCTATGTCCGGGTCCAGGGAACCTTCGCCAAAAGCTTCGTGTTCGGAATAGGCATGGCGATCGGCATCGCCAGTTATTTTATTTCGTATGCCATAACCGCCTATGCGATATTCATCCTACCCGACAAAGCCTACCTGCTCAGCGCCGACTGCGAATATCCGATACGAACCGAACTGTTCAGCCTGTCCATGATGCTGTCATTCGTCACGACGGCGGCGGTCATGACTCTCTCGGCGAAAAAAGAGGATTCCGGCTTCTGACATTCAAGCGAAAGGATTGATCCGATGAAAACCATACCTATTTGGAAACGATTGCGCAATTGGCTTTTTCC
>Ga0209319_1001832_pt1 | contig 15261 bp, 9 predicted proteins | sample RifGroE2_FD_184000 | JGI IMG/M metagenome (GOLD analysis project Ga0209319, IMG submission 184000) | Groundwater microbial communities from Rifle, Colorado - Groundwater E2 (SPAdes) (version 2) | ecosystem: Environmental > Aquatic > Deep subsurface > Groundwater | place: Rifle, Colorado, United...
ACCGTCTTTTCATGTGAATAGGGACAAGCAGATATATCATTGTTTTGGTTGTAATGCTGGAGGGAATGTTATTTCGTTTATAATGCAAATAGAGAATTTTTCATTTGTTGAAGCAGTAAAATACTTAGCAGGGAAAGCAGGTATAACATTACCAGAGGCGGAAATGTCTAAGGAGGCTATGGACAAAATTAAGCAGAAAGAAGTCTTGGCTAAAATAAATGTTGAGGCGGCAAGATATTTTTATAAATGTCTAAAGTCGGAGCATGGTAAAGTTGCTAAGGGATATCTTGATAAACGTATGCTGAATGAAGACATAAGAAAGCGGTTTGGAATAGGATATGCGGTAAATAGTAGGGATTCACTGTATAAATACCTAAAGAATAAGGGATTTGATGAGAAATTAGTAGAAATCACTGGTTTGATAATAAAGAATCAGAATGGTTATCATGATCGATTTTGGAATAGGGTTATGTTTCCTATATTTGACGTACATGATAAAATTATCGGTTTTGGTGGGCGGATAATAGATAAGGGTGAGCCGAAATACTTGAACTCTCCAGAATCGGATATATTTAATAAGAGGTTTAACCTATATGGTTTAAATTATGCAAGAAAATCCCGTAAGCAGGAGTTTTTGATAGTAGAGGGGTACATGGATGTTATAGCATTACATCAGGCAGGATTTACTCATTCGCCGATATGTGACGGATGCTATACTAATATATGATAGTGATAATGCAGGCACTATGGCAATTCTCAGAGCTATACCGATATTAAAGGCGGCAGGTATAACTGTAAAAATATTGCAAGTAACTGATGCTAAGGACCCTGATGAGTATATTAATAATTTTGGAGTAGAAGCATTTGGCTCCTTGGTTCAAAATTCTATGGATTATACTGACTTTCAAATGAAAATTGTAAAAAAGCAGTTTAATACAGATAAACATGAAGAAAGATTAAAAGCAGTTAGAAAAATGATAGAGTATGCAAATGAGATAGATAATGAACTTGAAAAGCAAATGTATATGCAAAAAATTTCGGAAGAGTTTGGGGTAGATAATAAAATTGTAAGTGAGCAAGCGATTAAAAACAAGGTAAGTTTAAAAACGTCTAAAAAACAAATTCAAAAAGTAGAAAAAATTGGAGAACAAACTGTGTCAGAAATATATAAAAAACGAGAGCGGATTTTACTATCATTTATGATAAGTGGCAAAGAGTTTTTTGACCAAGCTATAGATTTAATAGGTGACGAAGTTTTTTTAGTAGATTTGCATAAAAGCATTTTAAAAAGGATTAAAAATATGTATATTATATCCAAAAAGGTTGAAGAGGCTCAATTAATAAATTATTTTCCAGATTTAGAAGAGCAGAAAAAAGTAAATAATATAATCAGTGAAATAGAACTTTTTTCAGAAAAAGAGCACGATAAAATCTTAAAGGAACAGCTAAAAGTTATTAGTAACAAAATTATTGATTCTAAAATAGAAGGTATAACAAATAAAATAAAAGATTGTGATAGCTTAGAAAAAGATAATTTAGAACGGGAACTCGCAGGATGGTTGAGTAAAAAGCTACAAGTAAAGAAACAAATAAAGTAAAATGACTAAAGATTGTGCTCTATGCACTGTAAATCGAACATACTGGAGGGGTATACATGAAAGAAAAATTAAGGGAAGATGATGATTTTTTAATTGATGATGAATTAGATTTACTAGAAGATGACATTGATTTTGCGGAGAATGACATCGAGGAAGAAGAAAGAATGTTAGAAGTAGAATTGATGTCTAAAGTTACAGCATTGATTGATTATGGTAAGAAAAATAATGGGGTTATTGAATATAACCATTTGATGGATAAGCTAAGTAAATTTGATTTAGGTGTAGAGCAAATAGAAAAGGTATATGACCAACTAGAGAAGAGCGGAATTATCGTGATTGAAAATGCTCCAGATATAGAAATGGACATTGAAAGTTTATTAGATGATGAGATTATTGATGGTATAGATGTTGAAAATATTGAAAACATTGAAAATATTGAGAATATTGAAAATATTGAGAACATTGAGAATACGGGAAATATTTATGATGGTATAAAGCCTGATGATCCAGTTAGAATGTATTTAAAAGAGATAGGTAAAGTGGCATTACTTTCAATGGATGAGGAGCTAGAGCTAGCAAAGAGGATTGAGCTAGATGATGATTATGCGAAACGAAAACTTGTAGAGTCAAATCTTCGACTTGTTGTAAGTATTGCTAAAAAATATGTTGGTCGTGGCATGATGTTTCTAGATCTAATACAAGAAGGCAATCTCGGACTTATTAAAGCTGCGGAAAAATTCGACTATACAAAAGGATATAAATTCAGTACTTATGCCACTTGGTGGATAAGGCAATCAATTACTAGAGCTATAGCTGATCAAGCTAGAACGATAAGAATACCAGTACATATGGTAGAGACCATAAATAAGCTGATCCGTGTTTCTAGAAGATTGATGCAAGAACTAAGCAGAGAGCCACGTACAGAGGAAATAGCTAAAGAAATGGGGATGCCAGTTGATAAAGTGCTAGAGATAATGAAAATGTCTCAAGAGCCAGTATCACTAGAGACTCCTATTGGTGAAGAAGAAGATAGCCATTTAGGTGATTTTATTCAAGACGAAAATATACCAGTTCCCGAAAAGTCAACATCGTTTTCTATGCTAAGGGATCAGTTAGGAGATGTTTTAAATACGCTTACAGAAAGAGAAGAGAAAGTGTTAAGACTAAGATTTGGTTTAGATGATGGAAAGGCACGTACTTTAGAGGAAGTAGGAAAGCAGTTCGAAGTAACTCGTGAAAGAATAAGGCAAATAGAAGCCAAGGCATTAAGAAAACTAAGGCATCCAAGCAGAAGTAAGAAATTGAAGGATTATTTAAATGGACAGTCATAGTAGAATATAGAGAGAACGGAGTTGGGATTATGCCAAATATTTTGTTTGAAAGACTAATGGATAAAGTGGTGAAGTATCATGATTTTGGTGACTTCACCATGTTAGAGAAAGCATATGAGGTTGCTTATAATGCACATAAGAATCAGCTTAGAAAATCAGGGGAGCCTTATATTATACATCCCCTAGAAACTGCCATTATACTTGCTGATTTGGAGCTTGATTTAGAGTCAATAATAGCTGCTATTTTGCATGATGTAGTTGAAGATACTACATATACTTATGATGAGATTAAGAAACTTTTTAATGAGGAAATAGCAGACCTTGTAATAGGGGTTACAAAGCTTACTAATATTGACTATCTTAAAAGTACGGAACAGAAAAAAGAACATAGCAAGGAGGATATTCAAGCGGAAAATTATAGGCGGATGTTTATGGCTATGGCTAAGGATATAAGGGTTATATTTATAAAGCTAGCTGATAGACTACATAACATGCGTACATTAAAGCATATGCCTGAGTATAAGCAAAAACAAAAGGCACAAGAAACCCTTGATATTTATGCGGTACTTGCTAATAGATTAGGTATTTCAAAAATTAAGATTGAGCTAGAGGACTTGGCGTTTAGATATTTATATCTAGAGGAATATTATAATTTAGTTGATCAGATAAAGTCTAAAAAAGAAGAACGTACACGATTTGTAAAAAATATAACAAAAGAATTAGAAAAAAGGATATCAGATGAAGGGATAAAAGTAGATATTCAAGGAAGAGCAAAGCATTTTTATAGTATATATAAAAAAATGAAAAAAAAGAATAAAAGTATTGACGAAATATATGATTTGTTTGCATTAAGAGCTATGGTAGATACTGTTAAGGATTGCTATGGAGTTTTGGGTATTGTACATGAAATGTATAAACCTATTCCTAATAAATTTAAAGATTATATAGCGATGCCAAAGCCTAATATGTATCAATCATTACATACTACAGTTATAGGACCTGATGGACAACCTTTTGAAATACAGATAAGAACATGGGATATGCACAGGACATCAGAATACGGTATTGCAGCACATTGGAAGTATAAAGAAGGTAATGCAAATAAAAAGGACGGAGATGGATTACAACAGAAATTAGCATGGTTACGTGAAATTCTTGAGTGGCAAAAGGATATGTCGGATAGCAATGAATTTATGAAAAATCTTAAGGTCGACCTTGGTATGTTTAATGAGGGGGTTTTCGTTTTTACGCCTAAAGGTGATGTAATCAATCTGCCACAAGGTTCTACGCCTATAGATCTTGCTTATCATATACATACTGCAGTAGGAAATAGAATGGTAGGAGCAAAAGTAAATGATAGAATTGTTACATTAGATTACGTACTAAAAATAGGAGATAGAGTAGATATCCTGACATCTCAAAATTCACGAGGACCTAGCAGGGACTGGCTAAACATAGCGAAATCTTCACAAACGAAAAGCAAAATAAATCAATGGTTTAAAACAGAATTTAAACAAGAAAATATAGAAAAAGGTAAAGTACTACTAGAAGATGCAGCAAAAAGAAAAGGTATAGAACTAAGTAAATTATTAAAGCCAGAATGGATGGATATGCTGGTAAGAAAGTTTGGATTACAAAAGTGGGAAATGGTGTATGCACTGATAGGGCATGGGGATTTGAAAGAAAGCTATGTACTGAACAGATTATATGACGAATATGCAAAGGTAAATGAAAAGACACTTACAGTGGAGGAGCTTATAGAGAAAAATCAGCATGCAGTTAAAAAGAATGTAACTAAAAAGAGTCAAAATGGAATTATAGTAAAAGGAGTAGAGGATTTGGCGGTTAAATTCTCTAAGTGTTGTAGCCCTGTTCCAGGTGACGAGATAGTAGGTTACATAACTAAAGGAAGAGGTATTTCTATTCATAGAACCGATTGCAAAAATATATTAAATTTATCAAGTATCGAGAAAAACAAACTAATAGAATCGGAATGGGATTCAATGCAGGATAAGTCAGATAATCTTTACTTAACAGATTTACTTATAATTGGTGGAGAACGGGAGGGATTTTTATTTGACGTATCTAAGGTTGCAACAGATATGAAAATCTCACTCAAACAAGTAAGTGCAAAAGCACTTTCTTCTAAAGAGGCATATATAAGTATAACTGTCGAAGTACAAGGTAAAAAAGAGCTTGACACACTTATGAGGAAACTAAATAATATTAGAGGTGTGCGAGAAGTAACAAGGGTAAGCGGGTGATGTTATGGATAAAAAAAAGCTAATCGTTATAGGAGGACCCACAGCAAGCGGCAAAACCGCAGTATCAGTGGAGCTAGCCAAACGAATAGATGCTGAGATAATATCGGCTGATAGCATACAAGTGTATAAATATATGGATATTGGTAGTGCTAAGGTATCAAAAGAAGAGATGCAGGGGATCAAGCATTACATGATTGATGAGCTTGACCCATCTTATGAATTTAGTATAGCTGTTTTTAAACAAAAAGCTGTGAAATATATCAAAGAAATATATACAAAAGAGAAAATTCCCATGATAGTTGGTGGGACTGGTTTTTATGTTCAAAGCGTGATAAAAGATGTTTCATTTGAAAAAGTGAAGGCTGATTATGAACTACGAAGTAAGCTAGAGAATGAAGCTACAATGTATGGTAATGGATATGTGCATGATAAACTAAAACAAATCGATGGGACATCAGCAAATGTAATACATCCAAATAACCTAAAGAGAGTAATCCGAGCAATAGAATATCATAAGTTAACAGGTCAAACTATTTCAAAGCATAATCAAGAGGAAAAAGACAAAAAAGATAAATATAATACAAAATATTTTGTACTAGATATGGATAGGGAGCTACTCTACGAAAGAATAAACAAAAGGGTAGATATAATGATTAAAGACGGGCTTGTAGATGAAGTTAAAAAACTTTTAAATATGGGGTATACAGAAAATTTAACTTCAATGCAGGGGATTGGATATAAAGAAGTTGTTGAGTATCTAAAAGGAAATATATCATATGGTAAGATGCTTGAAACTATAAAACAAAATACGAGAAATTTTGCTAAAAGACAACTAACGTGGTATAGGCATCAAACAAATGCGATTTGGATAGATGTGGGTAGGTTAGGATTTGATGTGCGTAGAATAGTGGAAGAGATGGAAAAGGACGTGAGATTATAGACACAGCATTAAAACAAAAGATTATAAATAGAAATATATTATATGCCAAATCACTAAAAAATCACGAAATTAAATGTAAGGAGTGTTATATAAAACAATAGAAAAACAGTATAAAGGCACTTGACAATGCTAACTTTAATTAGTATAATCTAGATTATACTAATTTGAATTATATAGAGGGTGAATAATATGTTTTTGGGAAGAGAAGAGGAATTAAGAATTTTAGAGGAAGAGTACAATAAAAGTAGAAGCTCTTTTATTGTGGTGTATGGAAGAAGAAGAGTAGGTAAAACTACATTATTGAAAGAATTTATAAAGAATAGAGAAAGTCTATACTTTCTAGCATCAGAGGAAATTGAAAATGAAAACAGAAAAGGTTTCATAGAAAAAGTAGCAACATTAACTAAGCAGGATTACTTAAAAAATGCTAAGTTTGATAAGTGGGATGATATATTTGATATAATCATCAAATATAATAAAGAAGAAAAAAAGATAATAGTAATAGACGAGTTTCAGTATTTAGTAAGCTCAAACGCTGCATTTTCTTCTATAATTCAAAGAATCTGGGATGAAAAGCTAAAAAATGAAAATATAATGTTAATAATTTGTGGATCGTATATAAGTATGATGATAAGAGAAACACTATCCTATTCGAGTCCTCTTTATGGAAGAAGAACAGGGCAAGTGAATTTAAAACCATTAAAATTCAGAGAAACGATAAGCTTCTATAACTCTAATGATATAGAAAAGCTTATAAATTTTTATTCTATAACAGGCGGAGTGCCTAAATATATAGAGCAAATAAGAGAAAATGAAGATTTATATGAAAGTATAACAAAAAACATCTTAAGTAAGGGTAGCTTTTTGTATGACGAGCCTGTATTTTTGATGGATAAAGAAGTAAATGAAGTGGGAAATTATTTTTCTATTTTGAAAGTAATCGCAAATGGAAGCCATAAAATAAGTGATATCTCAAATATATTAGAAATGAATTCATCAAAAATAAGTCCGTATTTAAAAATACTTATAGACCTAGATGTATTGGAAAAAAGGATTCCTGTAACAGAAACACAGCCAGAAAAAAGTAGAAAAGGTCTGTATTTTATAAAGGATAAATTTATAGGTTTTTGGTTTAGGTTTGTTTTTGCTAATAAAGGGGAACTTGAAATAGGGAATGTAGACTATGTCTTAGATAAGATAAAAAATAGCCTTATCGAAAATCATACAAGCTATGTATATGAAGATGTGGCGAGGGAAGTTTTATGGGATGAAAACTCTAAAAATAAATTACCATTTAGATTTGCAAAGATAGGATCGTATTGGGGAAAAAATATAGAGATAGATATAGTTGCATATGATAAAGAAAACCTATTAGTAGGTGAATGTAAGTACACTAACAAAAAAATAGATGTGAATTTATTTTTTGACCTTCAACAAAAGGTTGATAACGTGGCGGAGCTAAAAAATTACAATAACACATATTACATTTTTTTTAGCAAAAGCGGGTTTACGAAAAAAATGGAAGAATTAGCAGTAGAAAGAAAAGATGTGTTGCTTTATACAGGGATAGAGAGGATGTGTCACGAATGAATAAAATGTTAAATGAAATGCTAAAGTCGGAATTTAATATTAGTCAAGATTTAATTGATTTAGCCGATAAAGTTGAAAGTACGTTACAAAAGAAATTTATGGAAGTTGAAAAAATAGTAGAATATAATCAATACAAAGTGCTGAAGGCTTTCCAAAAAAATAGAGTAAGCGAAACTCACTTTGTAAGTACTACAGGATATGGGTATAACGATGCGGGGCGTGATATTGTCGAAAGAGTTTATGCGGATGTATTCAAAACCGAATCAGCACTTATGCGTTCGCAAATGGTATGCGGCACTCATGCGTTAGCAGTTGCACTTTCGGGTAATCTGAAGCCGGGGGATGAGATGCTTTGTCCTGCAGGAAAGCCTTATGATACACTTGATTCTATAATAGGTACGAATGGTGCTAGGGGATCGCTTGCAGAATATGGGGTTACGTATAGGCAGGTGGATTTGCTACCTGATAATAATTTTGACTATGAAAATATAAAGAAAGCTATAAATTATAAAACAAAATTAGTAGAAATACAACGTTCGAGAGGGTATAGTATCAGGCCATCTTTTTCTATTAAACAAATAGGAGATTTGATAAAATATATCAAAGGTATAAAAGAAGATATTATATGTTTGGTCGATAATTGCTATGGTGAATTTGTAGATTATTTAGAACCATCTGAGGTTGGAGCTGATATGGTAGTTGGGTCGCTTATTAAAAACCCAGGTGGAGGGCTAGCACCTATAGGTGGGTATATAGCTGGTAGAAACGAATACGTGGAAAATTCAGCATATAGGCTTACTTGTGCGGGGCTTGGCAAAGAGGTAGGAGCAAGTCTGGGGTTAAATCAAAAGTTTTTACAAGGGTTATTTATGGCACCACAGATTGTAGCAGCTAGCTTAAAAGGTGCTATATTTACATCTGCTCTAATGGAGTCACTAGGTTTTGAAGTTAGCCCAAAGCCAGAGGAACGGCGAACAGACATAGTACAACAAATACATATGAAAACAGCTGAAAATGTTATTAAGTTTTGTCAAGGAATACAAAAAGCATCACCAATAGATAGCCACGCTATGCCACAACCATGGGATATGCCAGGCTATGAAAACCCGGTTATAATGGCAGCAGGCACATTTGTACAAGGCTCGTCTATAGAACTAAGCGCAGATGCCCCTATAAGACCGCCGTATACAGTTTATATACAAGGTGGACTGACTTACTACCATGCGAAGATTGCAACACTTGTTGCGACTGGAAATTTATCTGCAAAGTGAAAAATGTAAAAAAATATAACAAAATAGCTTGACGAATGTGTAAAAATATGGTAAACTATTGAAGGGTTTAAAAATTTTAAACAAATATACACGATACTAGGAGGGAAAGTATGGAAAAGATTAAAAACAAACAGGTATTTAGGTTTAAGATGGTAATTGGAATGTTACTGATGATATTAATTTCTATGATTACATTATCTGATAATGTATATGCAGAGAGTGATTATAGGAACATGCCAGCGAACGGGCTTACAAAGCCTATAGCGAGGTTAAAAATTTATAATGATAATGGTTCATTACTGGTAACATCAAATGATGGAAATAGTACTTCGAGTATACCAGTTATATACGTAGATAAGGGAGAAAAATTAGAATTTAAATGTGATAATTCTAGGTCAGTATGTCATACTGACTATGAAACTATAGTTCAATGGGATTTTCAATTATTTCGTGATGGAAGATCAACAAGTGTATCTAAAGCTCAAAAAGCACCTGAGTCAATATATTATCCATTTGATACTACAGGAACATATAATGCATATTTATGTGTACGCGCTGATACCAATGGTTCTTGGAGTTCTGTGTCTAGTGATTATAATACAAGGACAAATTATATGGGACTTTGGTCTCAAAATGGACAATATACAGTAAAAACCCCTAGTACGGGGATTTGGTGGTATTATACTCAAGTGAAAATAATATGTGAGGAAGCTCAGGATGAGTTAGAAAGTATAGAGGTAACACCAGATAATCAATATATTGATGGATTTAATAAAAAAGGTAACAAGTTAAAAATAACAGCTACGTATGAAAATGGGGAAGAAGATACAATATCTTTTTCAGATTCGGATGTAGATGTAGAAATAGATGATGAGGATAAGGTTAAATATGTGGATTCAAGTGGATATCCTGTAAGTGGAGATGAAGAAGGGACGGCTAGAATAACTGTATACTATAAAGAAAACGGGATAGAAAAATCTGATACAGTTAGAGTGAATGTTAGTGATGACAAAGAATTAAGTAAAATAGAGTTAATAGACAGTAATAATCAAACAATAAAAGGGTTTGGAAATGTAGGAAAAAGAATAACTGTGAAAGCCACATATTCAAATGGAGATACTAAAACAATAGATAATTCATTATATTTTTATAACTATGATAAAAGTATAGTAAGTAGCGTAAGTTCATCTGGGTATCCTAAAAGCGCTAATAAAGCTGGTTCTACGGATATGAAAGTATCATATACTGAAAATGGTATAACAAGAGATACTCAAATTAAAATAATAGTCGAAACAGATAATGTAGCTGCAACATTATCTAGAATAGATGTAACACCAAATTATCAAGAAATAATTGGATTTGGAATAACCGGTCAACGATTAAAGGTGATGGCTACATATTCAAGTGGAGATCCAAAGGATGTAACTGACTCAGCATATTTTGTTAGTAGGGATAATAATGTAGCAGATATAACATCGAATAAATATGTAAAGAGTGGAAATACTGATAAAACAGTAATCATAGATATTTCATATACTGAGGGTGGTATAACAAAATCCACTACAGCAAGTGTTAAAGTTATAGATAATATACAGACTCAAACGAAATCACTAAGTAAAATAGTAGTTTCGCCTACCGAGAAAACAATCTATGGTCTAGATAAAAATTGGTGTTCTGTGACAGTAACAGCTTATTATACAGACAATAGTACCCCAACTGATGTAACAACGAATTCTAATACTATATATACAAGCCAAAATGATAGTAGAGCCTTCGTTAGCAATGGTAGGTTAAGAAGTGGTAGTCAAGAAGGAAATACAAATATTGAAGTGAAATATACAGAAAATGGTATATCTTCGTATGAGTCTATATATGTTAAAGTTATAGATGACTCAGAGGATGAGAATATACCGGAAGAAGATGTTGAGTTAGAAAAAATAGAAATAGTACCTGATGATAAACAAACAATCGAGGGTTTTGGAGAATATGGGGATACATTAAAGGTAAAAGCATATTATACAGATGGTAGCACAAATTATGTAACGGAAGATTGTGATTTTGAATCAGATGATGACGATATAGCATATGTGACAAGTTCTTATAAAGTAAAAAGTGGAGATGAAGATGGAACAGTAGATATTACGGCAAATTACAAGGAGAATGGTATTACAAAGCAAGACTCTATAAAAGTTAAAGTAATAGAAGAAGATGAAGAAGATGACAGTGACAATGATTTTAATTCAAGGGTTTCTGGATTAAGAGTAGAATTACAAAATAAAGATAATAAAGTTAAGTATTTGGAAAATACAGAAATTACTTATTATGTAGATTACTATAATGCCACTAATAGAGAACAAGAAGATGTAGATATTGTAGTAACATTTCCGAAAACAATGAGTGTAGTAGATGCAGACGATGGCAATGAATCAACTACTAAAATAACATGGAATTTAGAAACAATTGATCCATGGGATACGGGAAGATTTAAAATTGTATTAAAATGCAAAGATGCATCAGGGACAAAGGAAGTAGAAATTGTAGCTAGATTAAATCAAGATGGTGACGAAGAAGATGAATCAGAAGTCAAAAATCTTATATACGAAAAAAGTGCTTCTGGTTATCACAATTTATATATGAAGGGTTATCCAGATGGAACATTTAGACCAGAGAATAAAATAACCAGACAAGAATTAGCAGTTGCATTAGTAAGATTGTTTGATTTAAATTATGTGGGAGACAATTATTATAATGGTTATAGTGTATATAATGATGTAACACCAGAGAAATGTTGGGGATATAATGAGATTATGATTGCTACAAACGTGGGATTATTTTCAGGATATGCAGATGGAACATTTAGACCAGAAGCACCAATAACTAAAGCTGAATTTTTAGCTATAATAGCAAAGAGGATGGAAGTAGCAAGCAAAGAAACACTAACACTTAATTTTCCTGAAATCAAAAATTATTGGGCATCAAATGAAATTGAACAACTGTATAGACTAAAACTAATATTAAACAGTGATCTAGTAACAAAGAACATAACTCAATCAATAACAAGAGCAGAAGTTGTCAATATATTAAATAGAGTAAATTATAGAGGGCCCCTTAAAAGTGGAAGAGTCTACTTTAGAGACGTTTCATCATATTATTGGGCATACAGTGATATACAAGAAGCAGCGATAGAACATGGTTATATAATAAATATATCTGGGGAAGAAAGCGAAAGATAGATGATTATAAAACAAGCAAAGAAATTTGCTTGTTTATTTATTTGTTTTTTTGCTTGACACAATGCAATAAAAACATTATAATTTATTGTAAAGTTAGATTTAAAGTTCTTTAAATAAAAAAATAAAAATTTTACTTGACAAAATGACGAAAAAGTGAAAAAATAGTAAGTAATAAAAATATATGCAGGGGGATGATTGAGTTGAAGATATTAATTGTTGATGATACAAAGCTTAACTTGGCTTTTGCTGAGAGTATTATAAAAAAGTATAATCTAGATGTTGAAATGGTTTTTGCTGAAAATGGGATGGTAGCTCTAGAAGCACTTAGAAAACATACGATAAATATAATAATACTTGATATTGTAATGCCAGGGATGACTGGAATAGAAGTATTGAAAAAAATAAGAAGTGATCAGGCTAATGACAATATAAGGATTTTGATGTTTACATCTATAAACGACAAGAAGATACTTAGAGAGTGTTTAGAGAGTGGAGCAACTGACTATATAAATAAGCCTATAGACGAGGTTGAATTTGTTTCTAGGATAAAAGTTGCAATAAGAGAGTGTAAATATCAGACTAAAATAAAAGATACTCAATATTTTATAGTACAGAAAGAAAAGCTTATTGCGATAGGTGAGCTTGCTGCAGGTATTGCACATGAAATAAATAATCCTGTAGGATACGTTCAAAGTAATCTACAGACACTCAAGAAATATGCTGAAAATCTAAAAAGTATTTCAGAAGAATACGGGAATTTTTCAAAAGAACTTTTAAGAAATGTTGAAGATAAAGATATTTTAACTAGAATTCAAAGTATAGATGATCAAAAGAAACATATGAAATATGATTTTATAGTAAATGATTTAGGAGAGTTATTCAAAGAGTCTTTTAGTGGGCTTGACAGAGTAACTGAAATAGTGCAATCTCTTAAAAATTTTGCACGGCAAGATAAAATCGATTTAATAAAAGCTGAGGACATAACTCAAATAATGGATGAAACGCTTATAATAGCAAAAAATGAATCAAAGTATTATGTAAATATTATCAAGGAATATCAAGAAGGCTTGCCAGATGTGGAATGTATTAGAAATCAAATAGGGCAAGTATTTTTGAATATAATAGTAAATGCAATACAAGCAATAAAAGGTCAGGGAAAGGCTGAGAAGGGGAATATATACATCAAAATATACAGTGATAATATTAATATTATGTGTTCTATACGAGATGATGGTCCTGGGATTCCAGATAGTATGAAAAGTAGTATATTTGACCCGTTTTTTACCACAAAAGATGTTGGTGAGGGAACGGGGCTTGGACTTAGTATATCACATGACATTATTGTAAATAAGCATAAGGGTGAGATTATTTTAAATACTCAAATAGGTCAGGGGACGGAATTTGTTATTAAACTACCGATAAAACAAAAATTTGATGTATAAAGGAAGTGGTAATTATGGAAAATAAAAAAATACTTTTTGTAGACGATGAAGTAGACATATTAAGATCGATAGAAAGGGCTTTTTTAGAAGAAGATTTTGAAATTTATTTTACAAAATCAGTTGATGAGGCAATAGTTATTTTATACAAAGGATATTGATATTTTAGTATCTGATATGCGTATGCCTATAAAAGATGGAGTTGAGTTATTTAAATACGCGAAAAAAAACTACCCAAGTATTCCTAGGATAGCGCTAAGTGCGTATACGGATGAAGGTCAAGTATACAGGTTGCTCGATAAAAACCTTATAAAGCTTTATATATTAAAACCGTGGAAAAACTCGGAGGTAGTTGATATTATAAAAAAAGCTATTGCGCTTGAAGAAAAGTTAAATGATAAGCGAATGCTTACTATAATAAATAATATAGAATCACTACCTACATTACCAGATATATATATAAAAGTTAATAATATGATTGAGACAGGAAGTGGTCTAAATGATATAGTGGAGGAAGTTTCGCGTGACCAATCAATTTCAAGTAGAATACTTAGAATAGCAAACTCAGGTTTTTACGGGTTAAAAACGGATTCTATAGCTCAAGCTGTATCATATTTAGGAAGTGATATACTAAAAAATATAATTTTAACAACTCAAATATTTAAGCTTAGTAGTTCGGATAGAATGTATTATGAAATGATATGGGGGCATACTGAAATTATAAGTGAAAACATGGTAAAGTTTGTTAAAAATTATTTAGGTGAAAAGCCTCTTCCTATATATTTATCCGCGGCTTTATTTCATGATATTGGCATGGTTATCTTGATAAAAGAATTTAAAAATAAGTATAAACAAATATTAAGAACAGTACAAGAAGGCAATGGTGAAGGAAAACTCTTAGAACTAGAAAAGGAAAACTTCGGGATGACACATCAAGAGTTAGGTGGACTATTACTTAATTGGTGGGAGTTTCCTTATCATATAATAGAATGTTTGATGTACCACCATTCGCCAAATAATGAAGAAATAATAAATAAGGATCTAGTAAAAATGTTATATTTATGTGATGTATATTCATGGAAAAATATATTAAAAAACAAAAAAAGGAAAATAGAGATTGATCCAAAAGTACTTAAAGATATGAATTTAACTGTCGAGAAATGTGATGAGATATTTGGTGCTTCGACAAAATAGGAGAGATGAAAATGAGCCAAGAAACCATGAAGGTTTTATTTGTAGATGATGAAGAAAATATACTAAGCTCTTTGAGGAGGGCTATGATTGACGAGCCTTATATATGTTATTTTGCTATTTCTGGAGCAGAGGCACTCAAAATAATGGCAAAAGAACGGATACAAATAATTATATCTGATATGAAGATGCCTAATATGACTGGGCTTGAACTTATGAAAAATATAAAGGAAAACTATCCGGATACTGTTAAAATAATACTTTCGGGTTATGCTCAAATAACGCAAGTTATTGCAACTGTAAATCAGGTTGATTTATATAAATTCTTACTTAAACCGTGGAAAAATGAGGAATTGTATAGTACACTAAGTGAAGCAGTAAGTTATGTAAAATTTATAGAAGAG
>Ga0209319_1001841_pt1 | contig 15187 bp, 15 predicted proteins | sample RifGroE2_FD_184000 | JGI IMG/M metagenome (GOLD analysis project Ga0209319, IMG submission 184000) | Groundwater microbial communities from Rifle, Colorado - Groundwater E2 (SPAdes) (version 2) | ecosystem: Environmental > Aquatic > Deep subsurface > Groundwater | place: Rifle, Colorado, United...
CCTATCCAATTCCCGCATTTCTTCGCGTGTTAATGTTTTTTCCATATTAGTAAATCCTTAGAAATGGTAAAAATTTGTTTTCCTAAAGTACTACTCTACTTGGTTGTGTGGTCAAGACTCAAGCCTTACCATAACCTTATTTAACCTTCCCATGACGCTTTTCATCTACTCTTTATGGTGCAGTATAAGCGGTATATCGACCAATTAGTGTGTTTTTTATTTGCTTTATCGTCTACCCTTTGAAGAACTACATTTATTACACATAAGTTGCTTCAAGGAAAAACTTTGGAATGCCGTCAATCCTGAATGCCCAGTCAACACGCCCTTTTGAGATGCGTTCTTCCGGCGTTACCTCATCGGCATGGATGTTATGGATGTCCCAGCCGAGGAATTGAAACAGGGGGAGGATGAATTCATTGCCCGTCTGCGCCTCATTGTAATCCTTTAGCTTGCCAGTATCGGCAAGTCGCTGGTATTTTGCAACGAGGCTGGAGATGTCTTGTTTGGATTGTTTTTTATCCATAGCGCAACTGTGCCGCAACCAAAATTAACCACCCCATTTCCCCTCCTTCGCAAGGAGGGGATAAAGAGAAGATGAGCAATACAATATAAAGCAGCGAACATTTGTTATTGGAAACGGCATGATGATATAATACCAGAAATTCATTGTCAACCTGTAAAGCGTTTGTATTTATAAAATTCTTGACCTGAGAAACTATTTAGCATAAAATTTTGTTTACATATTTGAAACAATATCTTCAAGATAATTTAAGGAGATTAAAGAATGGGTAAAGTAAGATGCCCTGGTAGTATTCGAAATACGACACCAACACCAATTGAGCGTAAATGCCACAATTGCGGCGCTACGGTAGAGATGTGGAGTGATGAGGAAAAGGCCGATTGCCATAAATGTGGCACTGAAATATTTAAGGATAAAGTTCCTACCTGTATTGAATGGTGTAAATCAGCAGAAGAATGCATGGGACATATCTTCGACGTTAAAAAGATACAAGAAGAGGCCAAAAAAAGAGCAGCGGCTGACGGCAACCCTAAATTCTTCGATCAGGTTACCGAAATGATAAAAAAGAAGAAAGAAGGGGTTTAAGCAATGCCGTATTTTGTTCTGATGCAAAATACATAAAAATTGTTTTGTGGAAGAAAAAAAACTTAATTACAAACCTACCGATTCCAAATCTTCAACGTTTTGTTCAAACATCAAATCTTCAATACATAACATTTTAATTATCCGGCCTGGCGCCCTTGGCGATCTGGTTGTTACGTTGCCCACCATTGAAGCCATTCGAAATTATTTCAAAAACGCGCGGATTGAAATTATGGGCTATTCGTCCTTTCTGGAAATAGTAAAAGGGCGTTTCTATGCTGATACGATCAGCCGATTTGACCAGGCGGATATATCACATCTCTTTGTAGATAATTCTCGTATACCTGCATCTTTAACAAAGAAGCTCAAAGGCGTAGATTTGATTATTTCCTTTGTTTCAGACAAGGGGCAAATTATGGTTAGTAACCTCAGGGCAGCAGGTGTAAAGCATGTTATTCATTATGAACCGTTTCCTTCTGAAGGAGAGGCTATTCATGTAATCGACCATTTCTTAAGATGTCTGGATTTGTTAGGCGTACCTTATTCTAATAAAATCCCTAAAATTTTCTTAAAAGATGAGGATATAGTTTTTGCCGAGAATTTTTTAAATGATAGAGTAGATGATCCTAAAAAAATGTTGGTTACCGTGCATCCAGGGAGTGGAAATCGACAAAAATGCTGGCCTATAGATCGTTATGTTGAATTGATATTGTGGCTCAGTGAAAAGATAAATGCACATGTCCTTATTATTTCAGGTCCAGCGGATAGAGAGAACATTGAAGAGTTAAAGGTGAAAGTAAAGAATAGTTTTATTCTCGTTGACCAGCTTCCTTTGCCTATTGTAGCTGCCATAATAAAACGATGCAATCTCTTTGTAGGGAATGATTCGGGTATTACTCATTTGGCTGCTGCTGTGGGTACTCCTACAATAGCTATGTTTGGGCCTACTGACCCAAGCGTGTGGGGTCCCCGTGGAGAGCGGGTAAAAATCTTTTATAGGAAATCTCCATGCAGTCCGTGTTCCTTTGATATGAGAAGGAATTGTTTTTCAAATATTTGTTTAGAAGGTGTAACTGTTGAAGATATTATTAGCGAAATAAGGTATATTAAGCAGTATAATCTTTGACACTATCCGAAACTTCGTCCTTTGCCATTGACTGAGTTGTAATAGTTTTATATACTCTCACCTCACTATTTAAACTTAATTTGAACGATGCTGGGGTTCATTTTCAATTACAAACTTAAAAGTAAGGAAAGAATAAATATCTATGTCTAAAAAATCTAAACAGTGTCAGCTACAACATAAGTACCTATGTAAACCACGAATTTCCCCACAGGTTATAAAGAAGGGTATGAAGGTAAAAGACCTTGTGAATGAATATAGTCGAGCTGGGGCATTTAATGCAGGACGATTGGCCGAGGCTTGCAAGTTATATTGCCACATGCTTGACGAAAACGCTACTGTCGGTTTAACCCTTTCAGGCGCCATGACTCCCACCGGCATGGGAGGCATACTCATTTCTCTTATAGAGAACGGGTTTGTGGATTTTATTATTTCTACCGGGGCTAATCTCTACCATGATCTACATTTTGCATTGAATTTGCCCATACACCAAGGAGATTTCAGGGTAGACGATGCAGAACTTTATGAAGCAGGTATTGAGCGCATCTATGATATCTTTATTACGGATGAGCTACTGTTTAAAACAGATAAATTCATCCAGGATGTGGCCAGAAAAATATCCACGGTTGAGCCAATTTCCACAGCTGATTTTCACTACATTTTAGGTAAGTCCGTCCTTACAGGTACTCCGGCACCTCACTTGAGCTTTGTAGCTCAGGCGGCAAAATATCATGTACCCATATTTGTTTCTTCACCGGGTGATTCTTCGATTGGAATGAACCTGTCTTATCTCAAGCTTAAAGGTAAAAGTTTGATCATTGATACCGACCTTGATGTCCTTCAAACCACTGCCATTGTTTTCAACAGTAAAAAGAATGGCGTAATCAGCATAGGTGGTGGTTCTCCTAAAAATTTCTATATGCAAACCCAGCCAACGCTCGCACAGATATTGGATATAAATAAAGGTGGGCATGATTATTTTATTCAAATTACCACTGATGCGCCTCAATGGGGTGGTCTCTCAGGGGCAACACCAACCGAGGCCATATCATGGGGCAAGATACGTAAAGAAGAAGTGAAAAATCACGTGGTAATTTATAGCGATGCTACAATAGCCATGCCTATACTTGCAGGATATGTCATATCAGAAAAAAAACCTCGTAAGAAGAAGTATCTGTATAAGCAGCTACCTACTTACACTTCAGAGTTGAAGAAAAATGTGAAATAAATTTTTCGTTTGAGATACTGTTTAAAGATTCAACGCTTTTTTTACAAAAAACAATTCTGTTAGCAGTCAATATGAGTTATTAACATTTTGAAATTTCAAATAAGAATAAATAAGTATTTTCAATAGGTATTTCATTTTTAAGAGCTTAACTCTAAATGCATTTTCAATAATTAACCAATAATCCACAATTTATCAACAATTTAATTCTCTATCGAAAACAAATCAAAATAAAGGTGATTGAGATTTCGTTTTTTAATTGTGAACAATTTATGAACAGAGCGGATTTATATATTTCTAAGTTTTAATATAATACGCAATTACAAACATAACGTTTTTATTAATGAAAAATGATACGGGTAAATAATTTATTTCGAGATTTATTTATTGATCATCAGAAGTCAGTAATTTTTTTTAATTACGTTATTGATTGAACTGTTACGTATTACTTTTTCATATGCCAAAAAAATTCTATTAATAAGGACTCCTTTTTGTTTTGACACACATAAATTGTTCTGTTAATATCGCCCTCCTTCAAAAATAGTTTATCATTCATTTCCAATTCAATTTTATTCTCAAGATAGTACAGTAAGGGGAATATGGAGTCTTATTCTAAGGTCTGGGACGATGTTCTTCAAAATATTCGTGAAAGGGTAGGCCCTTTACGATTCAATCTGTGGTTCAAAAACACCCGTCTTGAATCTTATAATGATACTTATGCGAATATTATAGTTCCAAATATTTTTACTCAGACATGGTTACAGGAAAATTTTACAAAGGTATTGAGAGAAGGGATTGGGAAATTAGTAAATAATAAGGACTTGGATATAAGATTTTCTATCTTGAAAAATGGTCCAGGAGAAAATGTTTCAACCTTAAATATCCCTCCTTTAACTAAAAAAATAGCCGATAGCAGCAAAAACTATTCGCCGGTAAATAGGATTCTAAAGTTAGAGGATTTTGTGGTCGGTCCTAACAACAGGCTTGCTTATACTGCTGCCCTCGAGATGGTTAAGGATAAATATCCTGCATTTAATCCTCTTTTTATTCATGGTAATGTTGGTGTTGGAAAAACCCATATTCTCCAAGGGGTTTTGAATATGGTTAAAGAAGAACAAAATGTAAATGCAATATATATGTCTGCTGAGAAATGGACAAACGAATTTATTTATTCATTACAAAAAGGAAAGATTGAAGCATTTAGGCAGAAATTTAGAAATGCGGACATGTTTCTCATCGATGATGTCCATTTCCTTTCTAACAAGCAAAGTACGCAAGAGGAATTTTTGCATACCTTTAATGCCCTCTATGAATTATCTAAAAAGATCATACTGGCGAGTGATGCGCATCCTAAAATGATTGGACAGATAAAAGAAAATCTCGCAAGCCGATTTATGTCTGGTATGGTTGTAAAAATAGATAAACCTGAGTATGTTACGAGACTTTTAATTTTGCGATCGAAAGCAGCTAAATTTGATGTGCATTTCCCGGAAGATGTTTTGGAATTCATTGCAGAAAAATTTGATGAGAATGTGAGAGAGGTTGAAAGCGCATTGATAACACTATCAGCTCATGCGAAATTTAATGAGAAGAAGATAGACCTTCAATTGGCAATTGAGGTTTTGGATGAATTTTTCTGTAATGAAGGAAAGATTATTAAAATTACTGAGATTGAGGAAGCAGTACTAACTTATTTCAATGTATCACGCATTGACCTTCACTCGAATAAAAAAACAAAATCTATCGCATTCCCACGTCAAGTATGCATGTATTTGATAAAAACACTTCTTAATTGGTCTTATCAACAGATTGGAAATTACTTTAGTAGCAAAAAACATTCTACGGTAATGTTTGCTATAAAGAAGGTGAACGAACAAATCGAAAGCGATAAACAATTTAAGTTATTTATCGAGAAATTAATGGAAAGAATCAGAAAAGAGAAAAGATAAACCGTGGATGAGGTGCTAAGTACGAAGTACGATGTACGAGGCACGATTTAAATCTCAAATCGTAAATCGTACCTCAACCTTCTCTTATAGTGCTATGTATTGTTTAAACAAACTAAAGGAAAAATTAAAGGAAGATAAAGTAGCGGCCTTTTTAATTACGAACGGAATAAATATCCGTTATATTACAGGATTTACCGGTTCTGAAAGTATTCTTTTAATTACACAAAAGGATGATTATTTATTTACCGATTTTAGGTATTTAGAACAAGCAAAGGAGGATGTTCCATGGATTAGAATTGTAGAAAGAAAAGTTTCATTAATAAAAACAATTTGTAGAAAATTAACGCGTCTTAATATTAAGAAGTTATATGTAGAGTCCTTATATCTTACATTTAATCAATATAATGAAATAAAAAATAATGTAAAGGGAGTTTATATTATTCCTACTCAAAGAATAATTGAGAAATATAGACAACGAAAAACACATGAAGAAATAAAAAAAATACAGACAGCTATTGATATTGCAGAAAAGGCGTATAATGGTATTCGGAAAATAATAAGAGTAGGTGTGTCAGAAAAGAATTTAGCAGATATTTTAGAGTTTGAAATAAGAAAACAAGGGGGGGAGAAAAGTTCTTTCGAAATAATTTGTGTTGCTGGTGCACGTGCTTCACAGCCACACGCACGAACAACAGGCAGAAAGATACAAGATCAAGATGCAATCTTAATAGATTGGGGAGCTTGTTTTCAGTTTTATAATTCCGACTTGACAAGAATTAGTTTCATAGATAGAATATCTCCGAGATTTAAGAAGATATACCAAATTGTATTGGATGCACAAAGCTTTGCCATTGATAGTGTAAAACCCGGACGTATGGCAAAGGATATTGATTATGCAGCGAGGAACTATATAACAAAAAAAGGGTTGGGGAAGTACTTCGGACATGGGTTAGGACACGGTATCGGGCTTGCGGTTCATGAAGGTCCCACTATTAATGCAAAAAGTAAAGAAATATTAGAAGAGGGTATGGTATTTACAATAGAACCCGGTATTTATATTCCAGGGTGGGGAGGTATCAGAATAGAAGATATTGTATTAGTGACTCCTCATGGATGTAATGTTTTAAGTCGAGTGCCTAAAAGATTAACAGAAATAGTAATATAAAATTACACCTTTAGAATGTCTTTGCAAAAATCTCAAATAACCATTGGAAAAACTGTTCAGTATAACTCATCATTTCAATCCAATCCTTTTTCTTTTTGTTACATTCATACTTAACAAGGGACTTACCCTCTTTATTCAATAAATATAGATTGTTTTGTTGGCTTTCCTGTTTCATAATTAAAAAGAAAACTCCACAAAGGAAATTGTAATGAGCATTATAGACAAGATAAAGCAATTGATTTCTATTATGAATGAAAATGATTTATCTGAGATTGAAATCCAAGAAGATGCAAATAAAATAAGACTTAAAAAAACTGAGATTGGATATACCCATACAATCTCACCAGTAGCTACCCCTTCAATACACCCCTCCAAATTAGAACAGGAACCCCCGCCACAGGCATTAACAAATGATAGTGAAAATTTAGTAGAGATTATTTCACCGATGGTAGGAACATTTTATAGAGCCAGCGCTCCTGGCGCAGATCCATGCGTTAATGTAGGAGATTTTGTAAATGAAGAGACTGTTGTCTGTATAATTGAAGCAATGAAAATAATGAATGAAGTGAAAGCTGAAACTGTAGGTGAAATTGTTGATGTTATTGTGAGTGATGGTGAGGCTGTAGAATATGGTCAAACACTATTTCGTGTTAGACCCTAGACAAAAGAAAATTGATTGGGTATTGTTTATGGAGCGTAATAACTAGCGGATAATTCAAACTATGTTTTCCAGAATAATGATTGCAAATAGAGGCGAGATTGCATTAAGAATTATCAGGGCCTGTCGCGAAATGGGGATAGAAACTGTTGTAATCTATTCAAAGGGCGAAGAAAATGCAGCATACTTAAAACAAGCTGATATTACTGTATGTGTTGGTCCTGCCGACTCTGAAAGCAGCTATCTGAATATTCCCAGTATAATCAGCGCTGCCGAGATAACAGATATAGAAGCGATTCATCCAGGATATGGTTTTTTGTCAGAGGTAGGTCATTTTGCAGAGGTATGCGAATCTTCCAACATAGTATTCATAGGTCCTAGATCAGATGTACTGAAAAAACTCGGAAATAAGACTGAGGCAAGAAACCTTGCTATTGCTCATAAAATTCCGGTAGTTCCTGGTAGTGAATCTGTTATAAAAAGTCAGCAACAAGCACTGGATGTTGCACACAAGCTTGGATATCCAGTAATTATCAAGGCTTCTTTCGGTGGTGGAGGGAGGGGAATGCGTGTAGCGCATAACGATATAAGTCTTGTAAATTCACTGGCAATTGCACAGCGTGAAGCAGAGGCTGCATTTAAAGATCCTTCTATTTATATAGAAAAGTACATAGAAGATACGCGTCATGTCGAGGTTCAAATATTTGGCGATAATTACGGTAATATTATTCACTTGGGGGAAAGGGATTGTACCTTGCAGCGCAGGCATCAAAAGCTCATCGAAGAGTCACCTTCTCCTTGCATATCTGAGCGCTTGCGCGAAGACATATTTAAAGCTTCAACCAAGATTGCAAAGGCTTCAAATTATACAAACGCAGGTACTGTTGAGTTTTTGGTGGATAAGTTGGGTAATTTTTATTTTATAGAAGTAAATACTCGTCTGCAGGTTGAGCATCCTGTTACAGAAATGGTGACAGGTATCGATTTGGTGAAGCAGCAAATAAGGATTGCCTATGGTGAACGATTGAATATAAAACAGAAAAAAATTCATAATCAGGGCGTAGCAATAGAATGTCGGGTTTATGCAGAGGATCCTTACAATGGGTTTAGACCTCAACCTGGAAAGATTACAACATACTATCAGCCAGGCGGAAGGGGAGTAAGGGTTGATTCACATGTGTATGCTGGATATGATATCCCTCCATATTATGATTCTTTAATATCAAAGCTAGTTGTTTACCAAAAAACAAGAGAAGAAGCGATTGCTTGCATGCGAAGGGCATTAAGTGAATATGTTATTGAGGGCATTAAAACGACCATCCCATTGAGTTTAGAATTAATAACACATCCTCAATTTGCGAATGGAAATATTAATACAAATTTTGTAGAAAATCTTTTATCAAAAAACTAATAGTAATTTGATTAAGGTATAAGAATTTTTTCTTGACACTATTTTAAAAGCATGCTAACTTATGTATTCTGAAAATTTGCCACACAACATCCTCAATTATCAAACAGTTAGAATATTTACTGTGTTCAATATACATTGCATAATATTTTATAATACAATGAATATTGATTGTAAATATAAGATGTTTTTGACGTAAAACAAGCGTATTATAGTTAATAGATGGTTTAGTATTTGTTATTTATTTCTTGATACTGGAAAGGAGATTTTAAATGTTCGGTGGCAGGATGGTGAGTTTTTTATTAGGAGGTATTGTAGTTTCTGTTTGTTCATTTGGGTTTTCAACTTCTAATATCTCTATTGGCGCAGAATATACAGGCAATAGTGGCTGTAAATGTCATATGGGTAAGGGCTGTTTTGAGGGAGAAGAATATAAAGAAAGATTGCATTCAAATACCTGGGAAAAAAGATTAAAAGGGACACCGGATGCTGAGAATCCAGATTGTTTGAAGTGTCATGCAACTGCGTACGGTGAGAAGATTGCGGAGGTTGGCAAAAAATATTTACCTAACGTGCAATGCGAGGCCTGTCATGGCGCAGGTTCAGAGTATAATAAGGTAAAAAATAACTATGAAGGTAAGGGCAAAGATGCATTTAAAGAATTGTTAAAGAAAGATCCGCTTACTGCAAGAAAAGTACAATACGACGCTGGTCTTATTGTTGCTGGAATCAATGGTCCTGCAACGGTAAAGGAGCAGTGCCTGAAGTGTCATTGGGAAAGTAAAGACGATAAGGATAAGTGCCCAAAAACAGATAAAGTTATGGATTATAAAGACACTTTTAAGAAAGACGATCATCGCGACAATGATGAAATTGATGATGTAATAAAAAAGATGTCTGCTGATGATAAGAAAAAATGGGCAGCCTTATTACCAAAGGATGAAATTCTTAATACGCCATTAAAACCAAAGAAAAAGGAATAACTCTTTAAGCCTAAGAGTTATAGCTGAGGAGGATCCCGTAGATGGTTTATAAACCAATAAAATGCTTGATGAAAGTAGTAGTATCAGGCGTAAAAAGACTTGAATTACTAACGTTTTTAACAACATGTGTGACTGTTATTATATTATCGCCTGCAATGTTATTTGCAGGCGATAATGGCCCGTGTATTGAGTGTCATACAAAACCTGATAAATTAAAGGTTACAGAAAAGGCAAAAATAGACCCTGTAACGGGCGAAATTAAAGTGTCTCCGATGTTAATCGACGAGGCCGCTTTTAAGGCATCGGCTCATGGTGGTGAAGACTTTTTCTGTATCGACTGTCACCAGGATTTAGATGGGAAGGATGTGACAGAAGGTCACAAGCCAAATCTAAAACCGGTGGACTGTATAACCTTTTGTCACGATGACCCTGCCGAAGATTATCTGCAAAGTACCCATGTTAAGTTGATGCGAGAGAATAGCAAGGATGTGCCAACGTGTAAGGGCTGTCATTCTGGTTTATCATATCATTATACCCCTTTGGGTGAGAAATCTCCTCTTCACAGAAAGCTAACGATTGATGCGTGTGGTTCTTGTCATCAGGATTATCTAAATAGTTACAAAAATAATGCACATGGTCAAGTCGCAACGTTAGGTCACACGACAACTGATGTGCCCGTGTGTTTTGATTGTCACGGTAAACATAAAATATTGAATTCATCAGACCCAGAATCAAAGGTAGGGAAAGAAAGAATTATGGAAACATGTGGTAGCTGCCATGCAAATGCAAATGCAAGTTTTGTCAGGCATGTTGAGCATCCGCAGATTAAAAATATTAAATATTACAAAACCGTACTTGCTGCTGTAAAAAATGCCCGAAGTGATCCGGAAAATCTTAAAAAAGTCATCAAAAACCCACAAACGATTTTATGTATAGTATTTGTAATGTATGTGGGAATATTGGCGTTTACGTTTTCTGCCTTCGGACTCCATTCCTTACTAAGTTGGTTTGCAGTAGTTCGCGATGAATTCAGGAGAAAGGAGCATGGTGATGAAGAACAACACTAATTATTTAAGGTTTGGTCTTTTTCATAGATTTTGCCATTTTTTGATAATTATCAGTTTTTTTGGTCTTGTTTTAACCGGAGTACCTTTGGCTTTTAAAGGTTATGGTTGGGCACGATGGCTTTATGAGTTATTTGGCGGGTATCCCACTGCCGGTTACCTTCACCGTATTTGCGCCCTTATCACTTTTTTTGCCGCATTTGTACATTTTATATATCTCTTTTATAATGTATCTGTACAAAAGAGAAAGGGCTTTTTTTGGGGGCCGAATTCTCTCCTTATTCAGCCGAGGGATGTCTTTGATATAGTGGGTGACATCAAATGGTTTCTTGGTATTGGGAAGCGTCCTAACTTTGATTGCTGGATATATTGGGAGAAATTTGAGTATTTATCTCTAATGTGGGGAACGCTTGTAATGGCAATTACAGGGCTAATATTATGGTTCCCAGTGCAATTTACAAAAATTATCCCAGTTTCCGTTGCTGGTATAATTGATCTTCCAAGTATTGCCTTAATTGTTCACAGATATGAAGCCATTCTTGCAGCTGGTTTTATTTTTACAATTCATTTTTTCCATACCCATTTACTTCCGGAGAAGATGCCAGTTGATGAGGCGATTTTTACAGGCAGGATAACTGAGGAAGAGTTTAAACATGAGCGTTTAAATCAGTATAAAAGGCTTCAAAACCAACGGCAATTGGATAATTATAAAATTGCCCCACCTTCTTTGTTTGTAAGTTTTCTAACCAGGCTGTTTGCAGTTCCAATTTTAATTACAGGGCTAATCATGGTAGGCCTGATGTTTTCAGCACTTCTCGTTTGGGCTATTTGATTTAGATTATTACAATTATCCTGGCAATCAATTCGTTGCTGTAAAGTCTGAATTTATTTAGAGATAATACCAATAGTTAGTGCTTTTGGTTTACGAAATAACATGACTTACAGAGTTTTAATTGCAGATGATGAAGAACGCATGCGAAGAGTGCTTGCTATGGTATTTGATGAAATGAAAGATATTAAAGTTGTTACCGTGAGCGATTGTGTAACAACTTTAGAATATCTTGAGAGAGAACGGTTTCATCTTCTCATAACAGATCTAAAAGTACCAGAAGTAGGAAGATTAGACTTTCTGAAAGCAATCAAATGTAAGGTACCAGATCTTCCTGTAATTGTTCTTACCGCATACGGTTCTGTTGGATCTGCTATAGATATCATGAAAGAAGGTGTTTTTGATTTTCTTACCACACCTTTCGAAAATGACATTCTTAAACTAGCCGTAAAAAGAGCCCTGAGGATGAGTTCTTTGACAATTGAAAACAAATATCTACGCCAAGCACTTGAATCGCAGTACAACTTTGAAAATATTATTGGTAATTCTCCTCAGGTATTTGAGGCTTTAAAGTTAGTCGGAGATGTGTCTAAGACAGATTCGACTGTGCTGATAACAGGAGAAAGTGGAACTGGGAAAGAGTTAATAGCGCATGCCCTTCATTATAATAGCAAGAGGGCAGGCGGGCCATTTATCGTACTGAATTGTGCTGCGATACCTGAAAATTTATTGGAAAGTGAATTATTCGGATATGAAAAAGGTGCATTTACCGGTGCGGAAAAGACAAAAAAAGGGCGTTTTGAATTAGCTGCAGGTGGTACTTTTTTCCTGGATGAAATATCAGAAATGAGCGCTGCTATTCAGGCAAAGGTATTGCGTGTGGTTGAAGCTAAAGAATTAGAACGACTGGGTGGTACTGAAACAATAAAAGTAGATGTTAGAATTATTTGTGCTACCAATAAAAATCCTGAAGATTTGGCAAATTCAGGAAAGTTTAGAGAAGATTTGTATTATAGAATCAGTGTCTTTCCTATTATGTTACCACCACTAAGAGAAAGAAGAGAAGATATCATGCCACTAAGTAGACATTTTCTAAAAAAGTTTTCAACTAAAATGGGAAAAGCGCCAATTTCGTTGGGTAAAGAAGTTGAAAAATTCTTTATGTTGCATAAATGGGAAGGCAACGTTAGAGAATTACAAAATGTTATTGAGCGTGCTGTAATATTATGTAAAGGGAATGTTATAACAGCTGAGCATTTACCAGTTTCAATAGTGAGGAGTTCACATATCATAGAAAAAGAAAGACACAATCCGACCTCGGCTTCTCTTCAATTTGATATTCCACCAGATGGGCTATCGTTGGATGCCTTAGAAAAACAATTAGTTACACAAGCGCTGGAAAAAAGTAAAAATAATAAAACAAAAGCAGCCAAATTGTTAGGATTAACGAGAGGAACTTTTCGATATAGATTACAAAAATATGGTTTAGTTAATTAGTTGTGGCAAATATCAGCCAGCGCTAATTACAACTACTATCAAATGAAAGTTATGAAGTTCTAATGATATGAATTAAATTTTTTAAAATATCGAATTTATGGCTGATTACAACCTTGATTCGTTTGATAAACAGACAAATAAATATGAATTTAAATTCTGTAATATGCTTTTTTAAAGTTATGTTACGGGAAATTATCGTGTAGAAATTATTTTGGTACAAATTATGCTTCCATTTAATAGTTTTCGAATTAGGAGTGTGTCTTTAAATTGTTCAATTTTACTACAAGGTAATGAAAGGGGGTGAAAAAGGTTATGAAGAAGAATATTTTTGGAATAGTTGGTATTTTTAGTATGTTTGCTCTTTTAGCTCAATCCGTTTTTGCAGCATGGGATAAACCATGTGATAAGAGGCAGATTTTGGAAGCTTACTGGTGCGATGCATGCAAAGATGTTAAAGAGTTTACTGAATGTTCTGAAATAGGATATATTTGGGATTTTGCCAAACATCGTGCAGCAGGAGATAAAACGCATACTGATTTACCAACCTGTTGGGCATGCCAGAAAATAGCATATAGTTGTATAAATACCAATTGTAAGAAGTACGGTGCATGTCTGCCTGCTCCTGGTGCTTGTGGCGAATGTGGTGATGATATTACAAGTAAAAAGATTTGGGCTAGGGCATTATTTAAATGTCCAAAGTGTAGTAAAGAAAACCCAGAAGCTGGTAAAGGTTTCACGACTATAAAAGGTAGGTATGCGCCGCAAATTGAAAAAGCCGGCGATTGCGAAACCTGTGGTGTACCTCTTGAAGTTATTTGCACAAAGTCAGGTACTTGTCCACATGTAGCAAAATAGTTGTATTTTACATAGATTTAGTTATTTACTTTTAGTAACTAGGAGGTAAAGGAGAAGCGATGAAAGGGAAGGGAATGATAGGAGCGTTGGTGGTGGGGTTGTCGTTGGTGGTGGGAGGGGCAGCGAGCGCTGGGTTTATCCAGGGCACGCATGTGAAGACGGACATGCCATCGCCATTTTTTATAACGACGTCACCGGATGGCGGGACGTTGTATATTTGTAATCAGTCAGGGCATAGTGTGACGTTTGTGGATGCCCGGACGCAGAAGGTGGTAGGCGAGGTGGCGGTAGGTGTACAGCCTGAGGCGGCGGCGCCCACGCCAGACAATGCATTTTTGTATGTCTGCAATGCCGAGAGTGACAGCGTATCGGTGATAGACATAGCGAAGAAGCAGGTAGTCAAGGAGATCAAGGTAGGGGACTGGCCGAGTGGGATAAAGATATCGAAGGATGGGAAGACGGCCTATGTAGCGTGTTCGGGGAACATGTGGAACACGGTAGACGTGATCGACACGGGCAGGATGGAGAAGGCCAGGTCGATCTTCACGAGTAATTACGGTCCAAGGACATTGGACATATCGCCGGACGGCAAGACACTGGCAGTAATCAACGACACGGTTGGTTCGATAAACAGGAGTGTGAATTTTATTGATGTAGCCAGTGGTAAGGTAACGGAGAAGAGGGTAATCAGGGAGAGTTCGAACCTGAGGGATGTTGTGTATACACCCGATGGGCAGTATGTGGTGGTGACCTATGAAAGTCCGAAGAACTGGTTACCGGTGTGCGAGGCAGAGAACGGCGAGGTATTTACGAACAACATAGCGGTGATAGAGACGAAGGCAGGCGGCAAGGTGGCAAGACTGCCGCTGGATGAGCTCAACAACTATGATGGGAATCCGTATGGGTTGGCGATGGATCAGAAGGGGAGGTATTTGTACATAGGAGTAAGAGGGATGCATCGGGTGACGATACTGGACATGGGCAAGGTGTTGAACATTGTGAGGGGAAATTCCCAGTCAGAGCTTGATTATATGAGGGACGACCTTGGATTGGTGAGGGATTATTTGGTAGCCAGGGTGCCTACGGGACTTGGGCCAAGCTCAGTATGTTTGTCGCCGGATGGAAAGATTTGCTATGCAGCCAACTATTTTTCCAACAACGTGACAGTAATCAGGACACCCGTGGATTAATAGTGAAAAGGGATTGTGATTAGGTATTCATGATAGAGATTATAAGGAGGAGAAAAATACGATGAAGAGCGGAATGATAAAGATCGGTTTACTAGCTGCCCTGGGGATAGCCGGGGTGGTGACGACTGGTCAGGTGATG
>Ga0209319_1001851_pt1 | contig 15109 bp, 12 predicted proteins | sample RifGroE2_FD_184000 | JGI IMG/M metagenome (GOLD analysis project Ga0209319, IMG submission 184000) | Groundwater microbial communities from Rifle, Colorado - Groundwater E2 (SPAdes) (version 2) | ecosystem: Environmental > Aquatic > Deep subsurface > Groundwater | place: Rifle, Colorado, United...
AAAATTTCAGAAAAAAATTTTATCTATTAATTTTAATAAATAAAAATATATGTTTAATTTACTACAAAAAATTAATCTATAATTTAAGTGTCTGGTATTATTCATTTTCCTTAACACAATAATATTAATTTTTTTATAATAATATTTTGTTCAAAAATATTAAATTATATTTTGAAAAAAACGACCTGTTAATATTCCTGTACAAATAATGTGGTTTAATATTTTTGAACAAAATTTATTCAAATTAATTTCATCAATAATTGTATCCAACGCAAATATCTCAAAAATATAATAATGTGTGAATTTTGTTATTGGCATTGTTTTTAATATTTTTGTTGGATTAAAAAAATTTGTATTCAATAATGTTAAAGGTAATATAACATTACCTTGATCTCTTTTTGGACCAACATAACCATATTCACCAAATGAATTTCTTCCCTGCACAATATATGTGTTTTTATATTTGATTAATTTATTATTAATATGAGGTATATGATCCAAATGATTTATTATTGGATGAATAAATGGTATAAAATAATGTACAAATAAATTATTCGTATCATAATAAAGTAACGCATAACTTTGTGCTCTTTCAACATAATTCCAATTCAAATCTGGCATTATACTTTCTCCACCATATCTAGTCGATAATGACCATAATGGTATACATTCTTCATTATCAAAATCTGAACTCCAAACTATCATTTATTATATTATATTTATATTTTAAAAAATATAATCATATTTTTTAAAATTATTATATTTTTTTATGTGATGAATACAAATATAAAAAATTGAAACTACTACATTATAATATATTTGATTATTTATTATGTATATCAATACATGTTAAATCTTATAAATAACATATTTGATATATACAAACAAAAATATAAAGAGCTAACTAATGTAGATATAAAATTTGTTAATAAGATTAATATCGCATCAGATTTATGTGGCGCAACAAATTGTGATATAATTGGTGAATATGTTTATGTCGGAAAAATGAGACGAAAGAAAATTATTCCAAAAGAAATTTTAATAGTTGATGATAAAAATTTAAATGAAGAAAAAATTAAATTCATTCTTTTCCATGAAATTGCTCATTGTTTGTGTGATCATATTGAAAGAAAAGTTAAAAATAAATGGATTATATACGATCATTCAAATATATTTTATGATAAATATATTGAAGTGGTGAAATATGCGATAAAAAATAACATTATCATTAATAAATATAATAAAATAGATCATAATTTATTGAAACACATTGATGATTTAATTTAGTAACTTATTATTTGGTAGTTCTTTTTTTAGATAATTTTTTAGATGTTTTTTTAGATGTTTTTTTAGATGTTTTTCTAGACAATTTTTTAGAAGTAGGTCTATTTTGATATTCTTTTGTTGTTTTGACCCAATTTTTATCTTCATTAAATATGTTAGCTAGATTTGTATCATTTTTGCTGTTTAGAACATATAACGCATTTAATTTCCTAAATAATGAAAGAGGATTTGATCTTGATAATGCTTTTTTAAGTGCTTTATGACGTTGTGATGATGATTTATTTTTAACATTTTCATAACCATATTTTTTTAAATCATCTTTTTCTAAAATAAAAAGTTGTGTTCCATGTACTCCTTTATGCGATCCACTTCTTGATGTAATACATGTTGGTGGAACAATTGTTCTTTTTATTTTTGATCCTGATCGTTTACTATAAGCTTTTCTTATATAACCTTCACGTACAATGTCGCCTTTTTGACAAACCGGTCTTCCTGTCATTTCACTAACTTGTCGATGCATTTTTGCACGTTTTGATAATATTTTTTTATCTTGGATAGATCGTTTTGATCCTGATTTGCTTGTAGCTCTAATACAGTTTCCTTTTACTTTAACTTTTCGACCTAATACATTTTTAGTATAACCAGAACGATAAATTTCACCTTTCGGACAATCAGATAATTTCATGTTATTTAATATAAATTAACTACACAAATAAATTGACATAAAATAATAAATCAAATTATTATATAACATTTTAAAAATATATTAATTATTTTTTAAAATGTTATATAACATATATTAACATGTCGTCAAAAATTAAATGTGCATCAATATCTAGCGAAGATAGTTTTAACAATGATCATGAACATGAGCATGAATCAGATGAGGACGATGAAGAATGTAAAAATCGTGAAAAACATGAAAAACATGAAAAACATGAAAAACATGAAAGTCGTAAAAAACATAAAAGTCGTAAAAAACATGAAAGTCGCGAAAAACGTAAAGAACATGAAAGTCGCGAAGAACATAAAAGTTGTGAAAAACATGAAGAACATAAAAGTTGTGAAAAACATGAAGAACATAAAAGTTGTGAAAAACATGAAGAACCTAAATGTGAAACCGATTCTGAAACCGAAAGCGAAACTGAATCTGAAGTCGAAATTGAATTTGAAAATGGACATAAATCAAAAAATAATCATCGTTCTTATAGAAAATGTACGAAATATTTTATTGGGCCAAGAGGGAAAAGAGGTCCAAGAGGGTTTAGAGGCGAAAATGGCGAACGTGGTAGAACTGGAAAAGAAGGAGAAAGGGGTCAGACTGGAAAAGAGGGTAAACAAGGAGAAATCGGACCACAGGGCGTCCAAGGAAATCAAGGAGTTCAGGGAAATCAGGGAAATCAAGGAGTTCAAGGAAATCAGGGTATTCAGGGAAATCAGGGGGTTCAGGGAAATGTCGGAATTCAAGGTCCGATTGGGTCGCAAGGTATACAGGGTATTTCCGGTGGCGTCTTAAGTGCTGCAGATTTTTATGCGCTGATGCCTGGGGATAACTCATCAACAATTGCCGTCGGGACTGATGTAAACTTTCCAAATGACGGACCAACATTAAATAGCGAAATTGTTAGAACTGGTCCATCAACATTTAATTTAGTTAATATTGGCATATATCAAATTTTATTCCAAGTAAGCGTAACAGAAGCAGGTCAATTATGTGTCGCACTAAATTTAGCCGAACAACCTTATACAGTTGTAGGTCGAACGACGGGGGCCTCCCAAATTGTTGGGATATGTTTAGTTAGAACAACAACTGCTAATTCAATTATCTCAATTAGGAATCCATCCTCAAATTCTGTAGCTTTGACAGTTACAGTACTTGCAGGCGGTACTAAATCAGTTTCAGCTCATTTAGTGATTACAAGATTAGCATAAATATTTTAATGTTATTGTATATTAAAAATTATGTCTGCTAAATTTATCGTCACATATAAAAATATTTTATATCAACCCATAAAATATTTTTTATATTTTGGACCATTAATAAATGCTGTCCATTTGTCATATATTTTTTTATCGCTCATAATGTTTTCTTTATTTTTATAATTTGATATTTGATGTATTAACCATTTGCCTAATATTTTATTTTCTCCAATTTTATCAGATGGTCTTTTGTTATGTTCGTTAATATGTTGTACCAAATTATTAAAATTAATTTCCCATTTTTTTTCATTGCTTATAAAATACATTTCATATTTTGGATCAGTAATAAACGCTGTCCATTTATCATATATGAGTTGATTGCTCATAATTTCTTTTTTTTTATTATATTTTTTAATCTGATCTGACAACCATTGATATAATATTTTATTTTTTCCTTCTTTACAAGGTCTTTTATTATTTTCATTTAGGTGTTGAATTAATTTATCAAAATTAATTTTCCATTTTTCTTCGTCGCTCATAAAATATATTTTAAATATTGGATCATTAATAAATGCAGTCCACACATCATATGTTTTTGAATTTTTCATTCTTTTTTTTTTATTATTATAATTTGTCATTTGAGTTATTAACCATTCATTTAATATTTTAGTTTCTCCAATTTTAGTAGGTCTTTTTTTATTTTCATACATGTATTGCGCCAAATTATTAAAATTAGTTATCCATTTTTTTTCACCATTAACAAAATATTTTTCGTATTTTGGATCATCAACAAACTCTGTCCAAACATTATATATTTTTTGATTGCTCATACTATCTATTCTTTTTTTATAATTTGTTAATTGACGTGCTAACCAAGTACCTAATGATTTATTTTTCCCTTTTTTATTTGATGGTCTTTTGTTATTTTCATCAAGATATTGTTTAAGTTCTTCAAATTTTTTCATCCAAATTTCTTCTCCATTTAATAATTTACCAATCGAACTATATATTTGTTCATATTTGAATTGTATTTTCTTATTTTCTTCTTCGTTATTGCTTTCAATTGTGTCGATGTTAATGTATCCACCCATCGATTTTTTGTTAAATGACATTTTTATTCTGTTGTCGTTTCGTGCAATTGTTCGTAAAAATGATGAAATATTTTTTTCATCTTCATCGACTGAATATGGTAATATTATTTTCGCATATGTTTTCGTTTTGTGTTTTCTTAATGCTCTACCAATAACTTGTATTATTGTTGTTTTATTACTTGGTAAATGCAAAAAACAAACGCCATTTGTAATCGGACTATTAAATCCTTCTGTTAAGACACGAACATTTACTAAAAATGGAATATCACCTTGTTGAAATCTACTAATAATATTATTACGTTTACTTTTTGATGTATTACAATCTATATACTCAGCAGATCCTTTTTGTATTTTATTAAACATTTCACAAATTGATTTTCCTTCTTTTTGTGAATTACAATAAACAATAATAATTCTGTAATTTTGTATTAAATATTCACAAATGTTTCGATTCGTTGGATCTTCATTATATATCGGAATATGTATTGTGTAATCACAAAGATAATTATTATTTATCATATCTCTGATGTCTTTACTATAATATGAAAATTCATTGGCTTTATCTATCGTCGCGGACAAGTATACATTGTTATTATATTTTGTTAAACTTCTTATGATAGTTGTAAAAGTTTTAATATTTTTAATTTCATCTTCAGAATCATCAACTAAATTATCAATTTCATCCTCAATTTCATCATCCGAATCATTATCATCATCAATATCATTATTTTTATTTTTAAATTTAGTCAAACAAGCTTCATAAAATTCTCGAGTTGATTTTATTTTTGTGTTTCCAATAATCATACATTGATTTTTTGGATTATAAATTGGCTGATCAACAGTTTCATTAATTAGTTTCATGACTTGATTATTAATTAAAATTTTATCAGGTTCGACTTTTTCATTAATATCTTCATCTTCTAAATTATATATTTCAGGTTTATAAATATGATGTGCTTCATCTATAAATATCTTTTCAAATTTATTACAATGTTTTTCAATAATATCAACACTATTATAAACACAAATTGTTATTTCTTTTGTATCATCAAATTTATTATTATTATCGCCAATTATTTGAATTTTATTATTATATTCAGGTCTTAGTCCAATCAATTCATTATTTAGTTGTTCCATCAAAATAATTCTAGGTACTAATACTAAATATTTTTTACCAATCTGAAATGAATTTATAATTATAATATTCTTACCTGTTCCAGTCGGTAAATTCAAAATAACATTTTGTTTATTTTCATTAATTAATTTAACAGCTTCAATTTGATAATCTCTAAGAATTATATTTTGTTGTATTTCATTGTCGACAATAAAATTATCACATTTAAGATTTTCACAATACGATATCATTTCATTTTTATCAAATGTATGATCCTTAAAACATTCATAATCTAATTTTTCTTGTAGATGATCTGATAAAGTTGAATCAGAATTTCTAGATATAAACATATTATTCCATCTAACCATTGGTTTACCATTTATGACTGTAACTTGACTCGCAAAAAAAGTTGCGCACTCCGTCAATGTTAAATTATCTTTTCTTAATTTGCACTGAACAATTGTATCTGTTAAATTAGATGCATCAATTCCAGTATCATTATGCGACATTCTGTTTTCTTCTTTAAAAGTTGAATCAATATCATCATATCTTAAAAATGTTTGTTTGTATTGTTCATTAAATTTTAAACAAGTATAATATTCAAAAATAGTTGATAAGTCTTTATTATTTAAAGTTTCTTTTGTTTTTCCTGATAATACAAGATCATTGAAACGTTTGTATATTATATAATTATAACGATCAGTTATGTTGTTCATTTGTTTGTTTAATTTAGTATATGATAATATGGATATCATGATTTATAACAACATTATAATAAGTCAATTTTTTTAATTATACATAACATATAAATATAAGACTAACAATTAATTTTATTAAAATGCAAACAACTGAATATTGGAACAAAATTGGAAAAATTTGTTTATTATCAGACGAGACAAGAAAAATGGTGTATGAATATGTTGATAAAGATAGATATATCGGAACGCGAATTGTTAGTGATTTTCCAATTAAAAATGTAGATTTAACGAATATTTTATCATTAATTAAAGCAAATACGACAACAATGATGCATTTATGTGATGAAATTAATTTAAAAAATAATTTGTCGAATATTATTTTAATATTACGTGACGAAATAATAGAAAATTTAATTAAAATAAATAAGATTATTAAAATTTTATATAAATTTCATTGTGAATTGGATGAATTTAAATTAAATTCATTACTTAATATGCGATCACTTAAATTGTAACATAATATTAAAAATTGAATTTGTCTTATGACTATATCCACTTATTTTATTTATATATTTCATGATAATGAACTATATAAATAAAAAATTGAATTAAATATTTGATGGTAATTTCATTCACATTATATATTTAAAAAAAATGTCTCAGAAACCTATTTTCGTAATTGGTACGTCTTCAATAGATCGTATTATGATTTTACAAAATGAACTATCAAATCGGTTTAATCTTATTGTTATTCATCCAGATATTGATGAAAAAGCAATCAGGGATGAAAATCCTGAATTATTGGTAACTAAAATTGCTAGAGCTAAATTATCATCTGTCATTCAGAAAGTTATTGATCAAAAAATTGATTGTGCGTATATTATTAGTTCTGATATGGTTACTGTTGCAAATAATCAAATAAAAGAAAAGCCAATATCAGTTGAAGAAAATAAAGAATTTGTGAAAAGTTATAGCAATAACTTTATAGAAACAATTTCTTGTACGTGTATGATACATGTTTCGTCAAATAAAATTGTTGAAAAAATTGATAGATCCAAAATATATTTTAATGAAATTCGAGATGAATTGATTGATAAAATGATTGCAAGAAAAATTTCAATGAAATGTTGTGGTGGATTTGTTATTGATGATGAAGATTTGAAACAATGTATTAAAAAAATAGAAGGATCAATTAATGCGATAAAAGGTTTGGATAATAACACAGTTAGACAATTATTTGATCAATTGTAATCTGAAATATATCAAAAAATAAATAATTACTTATTGTAACATCTCATTTTTATTATAATAAATTAACAATTTATAACAACATTATGTTCGAACATTGTTCGATCATGAAATATAAAAAATTGAAAAAATATTTATATGATAACTCCAGTAAGTCGACCTTATTAAATCTTACATTTAACTCATTTTAACCTCTTTCTTATCATAATGTCTACCAACGCAATTGATCTTTACAATCGTATTGGGCGCGTTTATAAGTATCAGATCGGCAAGCGCGTTCATCTAATTGCTTCATTAATCTTGGATGGCGCAGTTCCTTGTTTCAGGCGTAACTGTAATATGAGATGCATGAATCATTTGCATATTATGCGTGAAGAGTATAACGAAGCTACAATTATTCTAAACGCAAAGCAAACGAATATTCGCGGATATAACGTGATCATCGAACAGGCTGGACAAAAGTGCAAGAACAGTATCGCAAAGAACAATGTTTTCCGCAATAACGCATTAAACAAGTTATCTGAAGAAGTAGCAACCCGTGAAAAGCAAATATATGAAAAGTACGATGAATCTGTTCGTGATGCTAATAATCGTAAGGAAAGTTCATGCAATAATCAAATCATTAATATGATTGACATGTTAAAGAATAAGACAACTCGTTCCCCAACCGAAGAAGAATTCTTTTCATGTTATACTAATATTCGTGCTGAAATGGAAAAGTTGCGTGTCGAAGTCGTCAATGAAGTTCGTTCACACAATAAGCACAATGAGTATTATGCAAATCGTGATTTTTTCAGGAATGAAACAACTAACACTGCTGATAAGTATGGTTATTATTTTGATCCTGAAGCAACTAACGATGGTGAATTTGCTGATGATGATGATGGTGCATATGTTCGTGATGAAGATGAATTTGCTGATGATGTTAGTGGGACTGATCTTATTGATATAATTGATGATATTGTGTGGGATGATTGTGAAGAATTTAAGAACGAACTAATTCAAAAGACATTTCAATCAGGTAAGCTTGATTTTGGTCGCCTTCAAACTATCTTGCGACGAACTAATGCTGAATTGTTCATTCCGATTGATTTGAAGTATGGTGAAGAAATTGCTAGCGCATTAGCTTTGAAGAATTCAGAGTTGGAAAAGCTAGCATCATTTCGACGTGATCGTACTACTGAAATCAATGCAAAGTACGACGAAATCATTCAGAAGCGTGAATTGGAATTCGCTAATACTCGTGCTGATGCAGAACGTAACATCAATGAAATCAACAAGGCATGGCAAGAACATATTGATGCTGAATATGCTCTTCCAATGCGTAACAACCAATACAACCAACAACACGAAACCGAAACTGAAAATCAAATGTTGCGTGATCAAATTCAGCAAATGAATGCGACAATGCAACAAATGCAAGCTCAGCTCAATAAGTTGAGCAAGTAAATAATGTTAATATTATTTTATAAATAAAAATTTTTGTTTATTTTATGTTACGTCAATCAATATCTGCAATATTTTCAATTGTTTTCATCATATGTTTTATGTCTTTGATAATTGTTTTATTACATGAAATTAATTCAATCAAGTTTGGAAGATATTTTACACATTCAATATTTATTGTGTTATTATTTGTTAAATTTAATTTTTGTAAATTATGAAGATGTTTTAAACCTTCGTTCGTAATTATTTTATTATTTGTTAAATTTAATTCGATTAAGTTCGGAACATATTTTAAACCTTCATTGGTTATTGAATTATTATTTTCTAAATTTAATATTGTTAGCTTGGTTAAATTTTTTAGCTCTATATCATCAATAATTGAATAACCGCTTAAATCTAAATTTGTTAAGTTAATTAAATGCTTAATTTTAGTAATATTATAGTTATTAGCTAATATAAGCGTATTTAATTGTAATAAATTTTTTATACCATTATCATTTATAATATTATTATAACTCAAATCTAATGTAGTTAATTGTAATAAATTTTGTATTCCTTCATTAGTTATAATAGTATTTCTATACAAATTTAATGTATTTAGTTGTGGTAAATTTTTAATCCCATTATCTGTTATTTTTTTTTCCTGAAGTCGAATATCAAAATAAAAATAAATATGTGAATCTAATTTTAATATTTCAATATTCGGAATAATTAATAAATCATTATCTGTAATATCAATTTCGTTTTTAATTTCTTTTGTTAAATGTATTTTATACATACGAATTTGATTATTAAAATTTATTTTATGATCATAAAATATTAGTTTTTGTAATTTCTCAAAAAATTGTTTATTCATTTGTGATAGTTTAATTTTCGTATTAAGATCACAAAATTTAAAAATATTAAATTGAATTTCATCTGGCATGTTATATAAACTCATGTCTTTATTTATTATTTACTTATTAAATTAATTATCATAACAATAAATTAATCAATTTTTTATATTTCATGATGATATTGTTCTAATTTTTCAAAAAATAATTATAAATTAATCTATTTAGTCATATTTCTCATATTTTTATACCAATCATATTCAATATGCGACATAATCTTTTCAACAAATTTTACATTAGTTCGACCATAATAATAATTTGTTATGTCAACATCAAATGTGTTATCAACTAATTTATAAAATATTTGTGGTGAGATTTCTTCTGATTTATTAACTGATTTATTAACTGGATCATTAACTGGTCCACCGTTTCTATATTGATTCCAATGTTTAGTATTATTAATTCGTGTAATATATTCACAAGTAGTTTCTAAAACATCATCAACATTCGAGTTTGATGCTGAAGATTGTTTTATTGTTGAATTATATAGTGCTTTATGGCTATTACGAATTGATGAATTATATAACGCGTTAATATTATTACTTTTAATTAAGTCGTTAATCGCAATTGATTCATATGTGATTATATTTTTATCAATGGATGAGACATTAATATTTAAACTATCAATTTCTATTTTTTCATTCGCAGCTTTTATTTGAACTATTTTATCTAAATTCAGTTCTGGTAATCCAATTGAAAACCCATAATCACAATATTTAACTAATCTTTCATTAAATTGATCCGAATATTGTTTCTCATTTATAACATTTATCATATACTTATACGCATAACTAGCTGCATAATTTAATAGTACTTTATCATGTTTCAAATCATAAGCAACACATGACGAATATAAATCGAAATTATTAAATAGATCTGTTATTGTTTCATTTTTTGTTAGTACAATTTGTATTTTATATAATGTTGTATATTTATCAGCCAAAGTTTTATTTGGTATATCAGCATTTATTCTACGAATTGGACATGGATAACTTATTTTTACATTATCTTCAGATAAAAATAAAGATTCTATTTCTTGTTTAGTTTCTTGTGTTCCGTTCGTGTTACTCACTCCAACAAGTCCATAATTTTCGCTAACGCTCAAATTTTGCCCTTGTTTAGTTTCTTGTTTAGTTTCATTTTTCGATATATCAATCTCATTGCTATTAGGTTTCAATACTAGTAATTCATATACCGAATTGTTTTCTTTATAAATAATCATAAACCTTAAAGTTTTATCATCAAACGAGTTAATAATATCACCAACTAACATTTTTAATCTTTTTTCAAGTTCAATATTGTCAGTAATTCCGATGAAAAACATATCGATATCGTTAATTGCTTGATTTAATAATATTGATCTACAAAATCCTCCCGCAATACAAATATTTTCAAAATTAATTTTATATAAAAATGGATATTTTTGTTTAACTGTGTTGATAAATTCACTTTCTGTTTTAATAATAACTTTTGTTCCTGACATTTTTTTCCTTAAAATTGGAACTGAATGTAGTTCATAAGATGATTTGAAATTAATTTGATCTAATGTTATTATGTCCATAATATTATTGTGAGAATATAGATCTTTGATGTCAATTATTTCGTGATTTGTTACATCATATTGAGGCAAATTAATATTAATATTTAGTTTATCGGTTTTGTTATTGTCTATTTCAGGCTGAATTTTAATTAAGTTTTTAGTCTCAATATTTGTATAACACAAAGGACAAAGTATATGATCATTATTATTTAATCTTAATCCTTCTTCAGAAATAACATAACGAGGACTACAAATAACTTTGCTGTTAATATTATGTGATGGAATTCTCCATCCTCCAGTTTGTGAAGTGTCATTAAGTGTTATATAACAATAATATTCATTATCTATAATCTCTTTTTGGATATTATAAATTTCCATATCGTTCACAAATAAATCATTTATTGTGCATGTTGGATTAGATATTTTTATGAGATCTAATTCTATATCGTTTTTACAATATTTCAACTGATTTTCATGTAAAATTGGATTACCTAATGCAATAACTATTGCATACCATAAAGTATATGGATTAACATGTAATTCTGATAGTTTTATACATTTGTCAAATATATTAATCATTTCATTATTCGATTGTTCAACTGCTTCAAATACTGGCGAAGGTGAGTTACCATTTAATAAATATTCAATTTCATGAACACCATTTGATCCAAAACGTCTTCTATTTAACATGATTTTACCAATGTTTCGATAAGTATCTTTAACATTATTTGGAAGATCCGAATTAATAATTTTCATCATATCAGTTAAGCACATATACAAAATAAAATCAGACTCAGGAGACACATTATACATGACACTATAATTTGCTCTAATCCATTGTCTTAAACATTGATTATTAAATTCTGTCGATGTTAATTCGTTATCAATTACATTTTCATTTTCTTTTAATTTTGGTAAAGTTACATTCATTGGAATTACTGGAACAACATATGTTGTATTAGATTGAGAAATAAATTTAACTCCTGCATTTTTGTATGTGTTATTACCGATATGAATTGGTTCAGTAACTTTTCCAGAATATAAGATTACATTATTATCAAATGGAAGACTAACATAACTATTAGTATGAACACTTGTTAAACAATTAACGACATTATTTGATAATTCATTTTGTGCTCTATCAAATAATTTTTGTCTGTTCGTTCTATATTCTTGAAAGGAACATGCCATTCCGTTATCGAAATCGATTAGTTCTGAAGCTAACATATTTCTAATATCTGAATATGTTAAAATGTTAACTTTTGATATAACAGAAGCAAATGTATCGAGCAAAGCATTTTTAATTTGTGGTGCTTTGCTTTTTAATAAATGATGAATAGTAGGTGATAAGTCGAATAATAATTTTATTAACTCATCTTTATTTAACTTTTCAATAGTTTCACTAATATAATTTATAAATTTATGTGTATCAGTAATTTTAAAACGATTATCTCTAAATGGAATATATCCTTGGTCAACGTCCGGATTATTGATATTAACATGTGGCATGTTTATAAAAATATTATTATATGATTCAAATTTTTTAACAAAACTTGTTAACTTGTTTTCTTTAATAATTTGATATAATTTAGATCCTGCTTCATAATTATCAGTAACATAATTTTTATCATTATTTTCGACAGTTAAAATGAATAACCTAATATTTTTATGTTGTTTAATTAATAAATCTTTTATTTGAGTAGAAAAATTAAATTCATCTCTGTTGATATCACCATCTGTTAAAATATAAATATCAGTCGGATCATTTGAGTTTATTTTTGTTTCATTTAACCATTGTTTTGGTAATGCATGAAATGCAATTGACAAATCAGTTCCACCATTTGGTTTCATTATTTTAATTTGATTTAATAAGTCACTAATATTGACTGGTTTATTAATATCAATAATGTTCACTTCGTTTGACCAAAATATAACTTTACAATCAGCAATATCTAAAGCTTCAAATTTTTTCTTAATATATAATCCCATCGTTTCTAAAATTGTATCATTCGATTCCATTTTTGATTTAGTTGATCCTGATTTATCGATTAATAAAATTGGATGATGGTCATATGTTGATGAATTATTTTGTTCGAAAAATGACATACTAAATATTATATTTATATGATTTACTTAATAAATATCCAATGAATAACATTATCAATTTTTTATATTTTGTGGTAACTAAAGATTGTTAACGTTTGAGTCTAAATTTAAATTATTTAACTAATTTAAATTTTTAATATATTTGCTCGTTATATATTTAAAAACTTAGTTTATAATTATGTTATAATTCGAAATTGAAAGCCATATAAAAAAAACTTATATAATATTATATAATTCTGATGGAATCTACTATAATAACAAATAAAGAATTAGATGATCCAACAAAAGGTGAACGTTTTAAAAAATATCGATATATGAATGAACGTAAAGAGTTAACCAAAAAATTATTACAACTTTTAGGTATATCATCTTCGAACAAAATGTTCAATAACATTGACGTTAATGAAGAAACACAAACCGCAATTATAAATTTAGTGCCTGATATTAAAAAATATTATTCGATTGCAAAGTGGTATTATTTTCAAAAAGATAAAGTTTCCGATGTAAAACCATATATTTCAATATCAAAAAGTTTGTTAAAAGATATGGGAATTAAATTTGAATCATTTCAAGGATCCCGAAAATTAGGAAACAAAAGTACAACATATACATCTTATAATATTAAAAGTGATATTTCTGTTTACACTAATTAATAAACACAACATTAGTCTATTATTTCGTAAAAATAACGCTGCCAATGTTTAAAATAGCACTAAACAACAAAGGTATATTGTGTGAACATATTTGAACTTATTATTATTATAAATGTGTTAAATATAATAATTAAAATAATTATTATAAATTAATGGATCGTAACTATTTAATCACAATAATCGATAATAAATTCATCATTCGTCGAATTTATTTTATAATCATGACATGTATTTTCGTCGATTTTTACATATTTTAAAAAATTACAATCAATAATAACATTATCACAATTTTTAATTATTATACTTCTGACATCGTCACCTTTAATACAAATATGTGATATCGAATGAGAAAATAATGATCCTTTAAAAAGAATATTATCAAGTTCAATATTTTTAATATTATTGATATTAATATTATACGATATATTATTATTGAAATAAATATTATCTTCAATATTATCTTCAATATTATCATCAATATTATCATCAATATTATCATCAATATTATTATCGTCAATTGTCAAATTTTTTTTTAAGTATACACACGAATTTTTAATTATTAAAGTTTCCAAATTTTCGAAATCATTCAAATCTGGTAATTCAAAATATAAATTGACTTTATTAATTTCTATTAATTTAATGTTTTCATAGTTAAAATTTATAATTTTTTTTGTTATCCATGGTATTGCGTCGATATTCCACGTAAACAATTTTGTACAACGATAATTATTAGTTATTCTTAAATTTTTTAATCGTAAGATATCAACACTTTTATACAAATTTTTAGTTTTACTACATACGAATCTAAAACTAAATATATCAAACAACGTCAAATTATCAAACAAAATTGAATTAACTATTATTTCGTCTGGAATATTTAATAACGACATCATAAATTAATCTAATTAAAAAAATATGGATTGTAAATTTATTTTTTTCAACTTTTTTACAATATTAGTGCGTTAAGGAAAACGAATAAGGGTAAACACAAATTTTTAACATTAAATATTATTTTAATGAATGTTTTATTTATTCTAATAATTATTTTTGTTATGTAAAATATAATATAATACATGTTACAAATTAAGGATAATTTTGATATTCTTGTTAACGAAC
>Ga0209319_1001854_pt1 | contig 15085 bp, 13 predicted proteins | sample RifGroE2_FD_184000 | JGI IMG/M metagenome (GOLD analysis project Ga0209319, IMG submission 184000) | Groundwater microbial communities from Rifle, Colorado - Groundwater E2 (SPAdes) (version 2) | ecosystem: Environmental > Aquatic > Deep subsurface > Groundwater | place: Rifle, Colorado, United...
ATTTTTATACTTGTATTTACAAGTTAAATTTGAAAAATGATTTTTATTTTTTACTTTTGGTTCAAATTCATACCGTTATGGCTGAAGAAAACAAAGTACCGCAGCACAAAAAAATCTATGAAATTCTCCGGAAGCACATTCTTTCAGGAGTTTACGAGGAAGGTAGTTTGCTGCCATCAGAAAACGAACTTTGCGCGGTGCACAATATTACCCGGCCAACTGTTCGTCAGGCATTGGAAGCATTGGTGAAAGATGGTTTTATCTCGAAGAAGCAGGGAAAAGGAAGTATTGTGCGGAAACCACCACAGGATATTGGCATTCTCAGCATTTCAGGAACGGCATCGGCTATTGGCAATCAGTATCTGCAAACCCAAATTTTGCAAAAACCTCAGATCAAACCCTGGCCTGAAAATTTCCCATTTGATTTAACGCAAGTTGAACTTGAATCAGGTTGCATTTACATGGAACGGCTTCGCCTTGTTGACGGGCAGCCTGTATTTTACGACATCAACCACATTCCAAACATCAATCTGCCCCGGTTTTCGAGCCGGTCGTTCGAGAACAAATCGCTGTTTGAAACGCTTCGGACTCAATATCAGATTGAAATAAAAGGTGGGGAACAAAAACTGAAAGCAATAAAGGCTGATCAACTCATCGGACAACTGCTGAACCTTCCTGTTGGTGATCCCGTTCTGAGCATCGAACGAAAACTGAATACCAACCGTGAAGGGTTTCACATCTATTCAACGATCTGGTTTAATTCGGCCAAACATTCGATATTCGGGACGTTCTAAACAAAATCATCAATTCAAGAAATAATAGCCGTTAATCAGTAAAACACTGAATAACGGCCTTCACTTTTTATGGAATATGTCCCGGAAAACTTAGAATTCAATGTCATACAAACCTTCAGCATCAATTTCAAACTGTTTTACGCCGATGTCGGTCATGGGATGTTTGATGAGTTGGTAGAGCAGTTCAGGACTAATGGTTGCCGAGTGTGCACCGGCCATACTGGTCCTGTAAATCTGGTCAACCGTTTTGAAACTAGCTGCTAATACTTTCCCCTTTAACCCGTATTCAAAAATATTCTGAACAATATCGCCCACAACTTCAATTCCGTGCGATGAAATATTATCGAGCCTACTCACATAAGGGGCAACAAAATCGGCGCCGGCTTTCATGGCCACCAAAGCCTGCTGCTGCGTAAAAATGGCGGTTGCGGTTACATTTATTCCGGCATCTTTCAAAACCCGCATAGCCCGGTAACCATTGGCAGTAACCGGAATCTTGGCATAAAAGTTATCGCCAAAATCGAAGTAGCTGCGGTATTTTTTAGCTTCGCGCACCATGTCATCCGTTTCTGCGGAAATCATTTGTACATGAACCATTCCGGTACCCACCAATTCCTGAATGCCTTCAATGGCAACGGAAAGTTTGTACCCGGCGTTGTTCAGGATTGTTGGATTTGTGGTAACTCCCTCCAACGGAAAAAAAGAATATAGTTCCCTGAGTTCATTCAGGTCAGCTGTGTCGGCCATGTATATCATAGTAATTCGATTTAATGTTTTAATCCTTGTAGAGACTCATAGCCGTGCGTCTCTACGGCTGTGCGTCTCTAACGCATGAACAATTCTAGTTTCCAAGCAAATATTCTTCAGCCTCAACCGACCACAAACCCTGATGTCTGTCGCAGATTTCTGCCAGTTTGGCGAACAACGGCTCCGTTTTTCCCTTTTCCTGAAAATCAGAAATGGCAGTCAATGGCATATCGAGGTGCGTGTAAATCAGTTTTTTTCCTCCCGGAATCTGCGGAAGGTGCAACGTGGTTTCAATCACGGCATTCAGTCCGCCAATGTGGGTTACCAACCCGGCCGGATCAAGACCGGCAGTCATCACTTCCAGCGCCTCTTTCATGTCGTCGGTATTTCCTCCTGAAGTTCCAACAATGTGTGTGTAGGCATAATGCACGTTGTAGAAATTCATTTTAGCCTGAAGATTCGGATCTGATGGACCGGCAAAGAAATTCAAGCATCCGTCGAAAGCCAGGATAGCATCGCCCTGTTCAATCACCGGGGCAACCGGCGCAAATACGAACACATCGTCGTAACCGGCATCTCCGGAAAGGCGTTTCAATTCAGCCACCGGGTCTTCAATTTTTGTATTCAGATAAATCAGTTCGATACCACGTTTGGCAGCTTCTGCAACAGTATAAATTGAAGCGGCACGATCCAAACGTGTTTGATCGATGTCGGTAACCACGCACAATTTGGGTTTGCGGTCGGCACGGCGAATCACATAATTGATGGCAGCCAGTCCCATCGGACCAACGCCTGCAAGGATTGCCATTTTACCGTCGGCCACAATTTCCATGTTATGGATGTACGAACCCGGAGTAGTGTGGTAATTGGCATGCATGGCGCCAATCACGCACGAAAGTGGTTCGGCCAGCGAAGCGGGATAAAACCCCGGTCCGTCGTAGGCAAGCAAACAATCCTGAACCAGCACATCTTTCGGGATAATCACATAAGTCGCATCGCCACCGATGTATTGGTACGAATATCCCGGAGCGCTCAACACGCCCACCGGACCTTCTTCGTAATAAATGGCTGGCTGAATTGAAAATTTTTGTCCGGCTTTAAACTTGTGTTTCCAGTTGTCGCCAATTTCGACCAACTCGCCGCTAAACTCGTGACCGATGATAATTGGGTTTTCGGCCACGTTGTTTGGAATACGTTTGTGGTCGGTAGCCTGTTTAGCTGCCTTGTATGACGACATGCAAATGCTGTCGGACACCACTTTTGCCAAAATTTCGTCGGATGAGATTGCAGGAAGCTCAAACTCTTCGAGCCTCAAATCTTCTTTTCCGTATAAACGAACTGCTTTTGTTTTCATATTTTTTCATTTTGCCACGAAGGCGCGAAGACACAAAGATTAAATCTAAAACTCAAAACAAAGGGCTTCGTCATTGCGAACGAAGTGAAGCAATCTGTTGGCATGAGATTGCTTCGTTCCTCGCAATGACGGGTTCTAGATCATTTCTTCTTCGTGCCTTGGTGTCTTTGTGGCTATTTCACTTCCTTAATTCAACATATTTTGACCTCCGGTTACGGGCACAGCCTGACCGGTTTCGTATTCCTGTTCGATGATGTAATACACGGCGCGCATCACGTCGAGCGGAGTACAGCCGCGACCTGCCGGAACCTGCGCTTCATAGAAACGTTTCACATCCTCGATGGTTGTGGCACCCGGAACTTTACCGGCACGCAGGTATTGCACGAACAATCCATTCTCCGGATCGGCCCATAGCGGTCCATCGAAGAAATTACCCGGACAAACCGAGTTCACCTTGATTTTGGACGGCATCAGCTCCATCGCGAACGACTGGGTGAGGCCGATTCCTCCAAATTTACCACCGGCGTAAGCAAAATTGCGGTTGCTGCCTTTCAATCCCGATTTGGAATTAATCTGGATGATATCGGTAAAATGATCGGCTTTAAATTTATTCTGAAGTTTCATCACCGATGAAGCATATTTGGCACAAAGGAAGTAGGCCGAATAGTTCACTTTGGTCATCAGTTCAAAGGTTTCCGGAGTCATTTCATCGAGTCCACCAGCGCGTAAAATACCGGCATTGCTGATGAAAATATCCAGTCCACCAAATTCGCAAACCGTTTGGAACACGAGGTTCTCAACCGAAGCTGCATTCGAAACGTCAGCCTTCACGAAGTAAGCTTTGTTTTTGCCTTTACCGCCATTCAGCGATTCGGCAAATTTCGTCCCCAACTCTTCGTTCAGATCGGCAATTACCACATTGGCGCCATTTTCCATCAGGTTTTCCACGATTCCGGCGCCAAAACCCTGAGCGCCTCCGGTAACAATCGCAATTTTGCGGTCGACCCGTCCGGCGGTAGCCCCCATCGCAATTGCGCTGCGGTACTGCTCCACTTCCCAGGTGTCGATAAAATTAACTTGTTCGGCAGTCATCGGGCTTTGTCCGCCAAATTTTTCGGAGTACAGGCCCACTAGGCAAGTGTCCATCATCACATCTTCCAAAGTGGCTACGGCCTGAGCGTTGTCGTTAGCTAAAATACAGCCAATGCCTTTGATGCAAATGATCTTCGGAGTTTTAGGCTGCGTTTCGGTGTATGTTTTTATTTTTCCTGAAAGGTCATTCAGCAAAGCTTCCACATCGCCTGAAAATTCAGCATAAATGAACGATGAATTGCAATACACAATTCCATCAGGAATAAAAGGCAAAGCGATTCTCTGGTATTCGGCTTCCGAAGAAAGGAACCGTTCGTAGTAGTTGTTATTAATGACTTTAAGCGTTTTTAACCCATTTCCGGAGAGCATCATTCGGAGGGCCGGAACAATTTTCGCGGCAGCAGGATCGACCGGCAAACTGACGACTGGTTCAATTTCGCCAATCGCCGAATCAAGCAAACTGATCACTTCCGAATAAATTTCCCTGATTTCGTCGGCGGTGTCGGCAGCCACGAAAATGCCGTGGTTCTGTAGTAAAATTACTTTCGGATCTTTGCCGGTTTTGGCTTTGTAGGCATTGATGCGGGTTTCGACTTCCTTAAACAGAATGTATCCGGGGTCGACATACGGCACATAAACCACGGTATCGCCAAACAATACGGTGGTCAACTGTTCAGCATTTGCGCTGCACATTAGCGCGTTAACCTTGGTGCTGTGGGTATGTACCACAAACCGGAAAGCAATCAAATCGTGCAGCGAAGTTTCAACCGAAGGACGCTGTCCTTTTTCAGGATGAACACGCGCATTCAACAAATCGTTTTTGATCTGATTTTCGCGCTCCATCACATCATCGGAATAGGTTTTCCCGGCGATCTCCTGAAGCGCTTTGCGGTCGAGTTGGGCAAAACCATCCTCACCGATAGTAGCCAGACTATGTCCGCTGGCCTTGATGTAAATGTGGTTTTCGTCTTTGTACGACGTGTTGCCACCACCGGCAATGACAAAATCTTTCTGCTTGCCGTAGTAGCGGGATATGGAGATTAATTGTTGAATTTCGGTTTTCATGATATTTTATTTTTCGTAGAGACGCACGGCCGTGCGTCTCTACCATCCTAATTAATAAAATGGTTTATTACCGCTTGACCCAATTCGACAAACGAATCGTATTCTTTGGTTTTGGCATCGCCGTCGGCATTCAGATAACCTTGTTCGCCTTTAGAAATGAGGTATTGGTGGGCTGCAATGATGCAGGCTCCTTCGAATCCGATTAGTTCCAGTTCTTCGTCCAGATCAACACCGCCACTGCACGAAACTCTGATCGGATCGAGCAGAGGAGTATTGTGCTCGGTTCCAAACGTGATCAGAAAGTTTTTCGAGCGGAAGAAAGTCACAAAGTCTTTCAGTACAGCAAATGTATTACGCCCCGGAATCAACTCCAGACTATACACACCTTTGCTTCGGAGGGTTTCGTAAAGCTTCACGAAATCGCCTTCGTAATCGGTAAAATTTCCTTTGGCATCGTCGAGCAACACCGGATAACAAGGAATTCCACCGGCAGTAATGATGATGTCTTTCACCTGTTCGAGGCTCAAAAATGCTTTCGGATCTTCCGGAACAAAAGCGCGACCACCGGCTTTGAGCAGGTTACCACGGATTTCATTTTCCAGACCGGCCACATCTGTCAGTTTCGATTTCACTTCTTTCCCGGAGAAAACCAATGTATAAAAAGCTTTTTTATCTTCAGGATTACTGAATTTTTCGTCGATGGCAATGCGCAAAGCCTTGGCAATGTGCCGTTCGCGCAACATGTTTTTGGCATATTTGGCTTTCAGGCCATCAAAGTTGAAATTGAATCCTGCATTGATTTCACTCAGGAAAACATTCAGCTTTTTTACCATTTCGGCTGTCTGAACATTGCTTTCGTGCTGAACCTGTTCCAATAATCTCAACTGTTCTCCGCCCAAAACCAGCGGACTGGTCATTCCTTTGCCGCTCATGTAAGTGCGGCCCGGGTTGGCGGGATCGTTCACGCGAACGCCAGCTTCCTGAAGGTCTTTTTGCAGCGACATGAATTCGATGTTGAATAGCGGGAAGATTTTGTATTTCAGGGCAAGTTCGGCAAATTCGGCATAACCATCCGTAGTGTAAAAATCGTTGATCCCAAGTACCTGAACGCCTTCGGCCTCAGCAAGTTTAAACGGCTGCTCAATTTCTGTAAACGCGCTGAACGAGAACGGCGTATGAAAATGTCCGTTCACCAGAAGCGTTTTCAGACCCCCATTGTTTTTCAGGTCATTCAACAAAGCCTGCTTATCCGGATAGTTGGCAAATAATGATTGATTGTTCATTGTATCTCAGTTTTAAAGTAGATCTTGAATTTCGGGATAAAGTAACCAAATTCAGTAAGGTTTTGTATCCTTTGGTATCCTGCAAAAAGGATCAGTTTAAAATTGCTTAAATTTGTTGATCCGCAAAACAAAAAGAACTAAAACCTGTTAAGCTTTCTACCGAACTAAAATTATTAACATTTAAAATTATAACCATGACAACAGTTAATGTTTATCTCACCTTCAACGGTAACTGTTTGGAGGCTTTTAACTTTTACAAATCAGTATTTGGCGGAGAATTTCCTTACGTAGGTTACTACAAAGATATGCCGACAGATGGTGGCAAACCCGTTGCGCCTGAAGACGCTGGAAAAATTATGCACATCTCATTACCGATTAGTCCGGAAACGATGCTGATGGGCTGCGATACCGGAGGTGAATGGGCTGCAAGTTTTGCGCAAGGAAATAACTTCTCTCTTTCCATCAATACCGACTCGAAAGAATCAGCCGACCGGTTATTCAATGGCCTCTCAGCAAACGGCAGGGTAACCATGCCAATGGCCAGTACCTTTTGGGGTGATTACTTCGGAATGTTTACCGACCAATTTGGCATTAACTGGATGGTAAGCTTCAACGAAAAACCGATGCAGAAGTAGAAAAAACATTCTTCAACAGATTTAGAGAATGACGGCTCAAAAGGCTGTCATTTTTTTGCTCTAAACATTATAAATGTATTTCGCTGGTTTGTATATGACTCAATCAACCAACTTCAACAAAACAAAAGGCCTTTCGCCATTAGAGACAACTATCCTGTCGATTTGCTTGTTAATTAGTGAACTTCCGTTTCGGATCGTTTACCTTTTCAAAAGCTGACGATCAGTTGGTCGGGAATTTGTATCAAAAAAGCATAAAACGCTAACATGATGAGCAAGCAATTTTTGATTTTTTGCCTTTTTATTTTGGTTGTGGAATATTATTCATTCGTGGCCGTGAGGTCGGCACTACGCCATACAAGCAGTGGATTTCAGTTGGTCATGTTTATCGTTTACGGGCTTTTGTCGCTTGCCGTTTTATGGAGTTTTTATGCCATGCCACACTGGTTCCGGACTTCATGGCCTTCACTCACCGTGAAGTATACGGTGAACATTTTAATCGGAGTTTTTCTTGGAAAAGTTCTGATAACCGCAATCATGTTGATAACCGACATGATCATGGTTGTTCCCAATATTATCAGCTTTTTCTTTTCTTTTAAAAATCATCCCGTCGGAAGTCCTCCTGATGGATCGCGTTTTATCAGCAGGTTTACTTTTATCTCGCAAACAGCCTTATTTCTCGGCGGTGCGCTTACAACAGGCCTGACTTATGGGATGACTAACAGGTACCGATACAAAATCAGGAACATTAGAGTTCAGCTTAAAGATTTACCGGAGGAGTTTAAAGGACTGAAAATTGCACAGATTCCCGATATTCATTCGGGTAGTTTTGATGATCCTGAAGCGGTGTCGAAAGGTGTTGCATCTATTATGATGGAAAAGCCTGACCTGATTTTATTTACCGGCGACCTGGTGAATAACAAGGCCGAAGAAATTGTGCCGTATATGGATATTTTTAATGTGCTGAAAGCGCCTTTGGGCGTGTACTCCATTTTGGGGAACCACGATTATGGCGATTACGTTTCGTGGCCGTCAGACGAAGCCAAGAAACAAAATCTGGAGCAGCTCAAACAACATCATGCAGCATTGGGCTGGCGTTTGCTGATGAATGAACATGTAATCCTGGAACGAAATAACCAACAATTGGCGCTGATTGGGATAGAAAATTGGGGTGCAAGAGGTTTTACAAAATATGGTGATATGGAAAAGGCCATGGCCGGATTGGAAAATTCAAATATACCGGTGAAAATACTCCTGAGCCACGACCCTTCGCATTGGGATGCACAAGTGCGCAAAGATTATCAGGATATTTCACTTACCCTGAGCGGCCACACGCACGGGATGCAATTTGGGATTGATATCCCTGGCTTTCGTTGGAGCCCGGTACAATACTTTTATAACCAGTGGGCTGGCCTGTATCAGGAACAAAACCAGTACCTGTATGTCAACCGCGGATTCGGGTTTATAGGCTATCAGGGCAGGTTGGGCATATTGCCTGAAATTACGATGATCGAATTGGTGTGATGTGATTTTCGCTGCCCATCGTTGGCCATTTGTTACTACAAAGCGTAGGCTTTTTCACTTTCAGCGAATATAACGCTCAAAAACCGCAACCAATTCCTTCGGCGCAACCGGACGACCTGTTTGCGCATTGATGGTAACAGCAGTTACTTTTCCTTTTACAATCAGTTTCATGTCGGGCAGGCGGTAAATGTCTTGCAAAAAGATAAACTTCAGATTGCCTTCGCGAGCCACATTCACCTTACATACAAACTGATCCCCGCTTTTTAACGGCGATTTATAGTCGATTTCAACGCGTATGACCACTGCATCGATTCCATCGACGTGCATTTGGGCAAAGTTCAGGCCCACATGTTCCAGGAACTCGTGGCGTGTATGTTCCAGGTAGTTCTGATAAACACCGTTATTCACAATACCCTGCAAATCACATTCGTAATCGCGCACTTTAAAAGGAAGTTCGAAGATATAGCTCATAATCTGTAAACTTAGAAAGGGTAAAAGTATCAAAATCTCAGAATATCAGTAATCACTCCAGAAAATCTCCTAGTCTTAACATTGGCAGAAAAAATCAGGCACAAACTGCATTTTACTCGTTTTACACTATTTTTGCCCGAAGTTTTCAAAATCATATGAAGTATTTGATCATTCTCTTTTCGTTATTTATCCTGAATTCAGGAACACCGCCGGAAACATTTCGGGACAAGCAGAAAAATTACACCCGGGTCAGGGAGGCTTACACCAATAAAGAGAAAGCGGTTGCCAAAACGCTTGCTGATCATGGCATTTCGCGCGACAGCATGCAGATTTACCTCCGGGCTTTCAAAACCGAGAAAAAAGTAGAGGTTTGGGCAAAAAACACTTGCGATACAGCATTTACTTTAGTCAAGGAATTTCCCATTTGTGAAATTTCAGGAGAAATTGGCCCCAAAAGGCGTTCGTATGATTTACAGGTTCCTGAAGGTTTTTACCGCATCAACGAACTGAATCCTTACAGCAAATATTACCTGTCGATGCGAATCAACTATCCGAATGCGTCTGACAGTATCCGGGGCGTTCGCGGCCATTTGGGCAACCTCATCTACATTCATGGCAACTGCGAATCGTCGGGGTGCATCGCCATTACCGACGAAAAAATCAAAGAACTGTTTATTTATTGCATCGAGGCCTATAACAGCGGTCAGGAGGAAATAAACATTACCATATTCCCGGCGCAGTTGAACGACACCAATTATGCGCGTTTAACGAAAGGATACAGCAAGAATAAGGATAAAATCAGTTTGTGGGCCGACCTCAAAAAGAGCTACGATTTGTTCAACCTGAAGAAAGTGCCGCCAACCGTCAGGTTCCTTCCTGACGGAACGCATGAGGTGAATTGATTGAAAATCTTGACATTCCAGAACCTCGTCACCTCGAATTTATTTCGGGGTCTGTCGTTTAATCTGGGGAATCCTGAAACAAGCCTTCGACGTGAGCTCAGTCGAACGTTCAGGATGACCAGAAGCCGATAGACAGCAAAAAGGCTCCCTGCCTGCGCAAAGAGCCTTTCCATTGGTGTGGCGATTTTTAATCCCTATTTTTCGCGGTTAAAAACCACGACACCCTTAGTTTTTTACAATCCAATCTGTAATCCAGTCGCCGACTTCCGAAGTAGAATAGGATTTCTCAACAGCAATGTCGACGGTTACCACTTTGGCATCCAGCGAGGCATCAACAGCTTTGCGGATAATGGCGCCTTCAGCCTGAAGATTGAACGCGTATTCGAACATCATGGCAGCCGACAAAATGGTGGCAACCGGATTGGCAATATTTTTACCCGCAGCCTGAGGATACGAACCATGAATAGGTTCGAAAACCGAAGTATGAATTCCGATAGAAGCAGATGGTGACAATCCGAGCGATCCGGTAATTACCGAGGCTTCGTCGGTGAGGATATCGCCGAACATGTTTTCGGTAACCATGACGTCGAAGTTTTTCGGCCATTGAATGATCTGCATAGCGGCATTATCAACGAACATGTATTCGGTGGTTACTTCAGGATAAGTCGGAGCCATTTCCTGAGCTACTTCGCGCCACAGCCGTGAACTTTCCAACACATTGGCTTTGTCGACCACAGTCAGCTTTTTGTTGCGTTTCATGGCATATTCGTAGCCCAACTTCAGGATACGTTCCACTTCGGCGCGGGTATAAGTACAGGTGTCGAAAGCTGTGTTCCCGTTGTCGAGACGGCCTTTTTCGCCGAAATAAATACCTCCGGTTAATTCGCGGATAGCTACAAAGTCGGCGCCTTCAATCAGTTCGCGGCGAAGCGGTGATTTATGCAGCAACGACGGGAAAGTGACTACCGGACGAATGTTGGCGTACAAGCCAAGCTTTTTGCGCATCAGCAGCAATCCCTGCTCCGGACGAACCGTTGCTTTCGGGTTGTTGTCGTATTTTGGGTCGCCAATGGCGCCAAAAAGTACGGCATCCGCCTGCATACACAGTTCGTGTGTTGAGTCGGGATAAGGAGCGCCCAACTCGTCGATGGCACAAGCGCCGGTTAGCGCATATTCGTATTCCAACTCGTGGTTAAATTTGGCGGCAACCGCTTTTACAACTTTCATGGCCTGCTCGATGATTTCAGGTCCGATCCCGTCGCCGGGAAGAATGGCTAATTTGAGTTTCATTGATATAGTTTTTTGATATTTTTTTCAATGTTGAACCCTTTCAGGGTTCTGATTCGTTTAGCATTTTCTCCTCCGGTTTCACCGGAGGTTATTCAAATTAAACCCTTTCAGGGTTTTTACGATACAATTATATCATCACCAAGCCACCAAGTTTCACAAAGCTTAAATTCTTTCTTTGTGTCTTTGCGCCTTTGTGGCAAAAATCACTTTATCGCACCGAAAGCGGCAAAGTTAAAATGTTTGTGCAAAACTATTGTTTTCGAAAACCCTACTTGTTTCATCAGATCGAGCTGATAGGTCAGGGTTCGCGGTGTGTCTTCCGATTCGTATCGTTCCATGTACATTTCAATTTCTTCCGGAGAAACTTGCTTGCGCAAAATACTGAGCCATCCGCCCAACATCATCTGGTTAATTTCGTCGGTTTCGCCGACTACAATGTCGTTGATCCAGAACGTTCCGCCGGGTTTCAGCGCGTTGAATACTTTGGCAAAAACCAATTCCCAATCCTCATCGCCACGCAGGTGATGAAGCGTTGTTCCGGCGGTAATGATGTCATAAGAATTTTCGTCCAACGGAATGTCGCGATAGTCGCCCTGAATGGCCAAAACTTTTCCGGAGATATTGGCAGCAACACGTTCTTCAGCTACGGCCAACATATTGGCGCTAAGGTCGATTAATGTGCAATCGACGTCAGGAAGTAACGAGGTGACTTTAAAAGCATAGTTTCCGCCACCGCAGCCTAAATCCATAACACGTGTAGCATCAGGGTTAAGCAAAGCCGCAGAACGAGCCACCAACTCCATGCACAATGGCGAATCAATGGCTGTGGTCTGGCCAGTCTCTATGTTTGAAAACCGCTCAACTTGCTGGTCGAAGTTATTCCGAATGGCTTCCGGAAAAGATTTTATTTGTTGTGTAATCATGAAATTTCATTTATATAACCACTTTTTGGGGTATCTTCATTCCGTCCGAAAGAAAAGAAAAGCTTCTATTAACTGTATCGCGCGGACGGTTCTCATTCCGATCCTTTTTCCCCGGGTTTCGTTTCACTTCACCCGGGGTCATAGATATACTACCCCTCAGGGGTAAAAGCAACAGCTTTCAATTGTATTCCAATGCTTTCTACACTCCAGTTCAATACCCAAAACCTTGGCAAACTCGAAACCCGCATGGTTTTTAAGCCCTCCCTTGTGGGGAGGGCTGGGGAGAGGCTTCTCCTATTTCTCGATTAAATTCAGCATACGCATGGTAGCTTTGATAGCTGCCGCAGTCTGGTCGGAATCGAGCCCACGGGTTTTGAATTCGTGACCAAGTTCCCAAATAATCATGGTTTCAACCAAAGCGTCGGTTTGTCCTCCCGGAGGAATAGTAACCGTATAATCCAGCAGTTTCGGGAAAGGTTTGTTCAGTCCTTTATAAACCGATTGAACGGCATTCATAAAAGCATCGTACATTCCGTCACCGGCAGCAGTTGCTTCATATTTTTCGCCTCGTATCAGAATGCTGACAGTCGCTGTAGGCTTAAGTCCCATGGCGCTCGACAACGAATAATTCACCAGACTGATAGCCGATTCGCTGTCCTCATAATTGAGCACGTCAGCCACAATATAAGGCAAATCCTGAATAGTCACCGTTTCTTTGCGGTCGCCCAGTTCAATGATACGGTCGGTTACCAGTTTCAGTGAAGTGGGATCGAGCTCTATGCCTAATTCTTCCAGATTATTTTTGATGTTGGCTTTTCCTGAAGTTTTGCCGAGCGCATAAACGCGATGACGTCCAAAACGCTCCGGAAGCAAATCGTTGAAATACAGATTGTTTTTGCTGTCGCCGTCGGCATGGATTCCGCTGCATTGGGTAAACACAAATTCGCCAATCAACGGTTTATTGGTTGGAATGCGGATACCGGAGAAAGATTCAACCAGTCTCGAAATTTTGTTGAGCATGGATTCATTCACCCGTGTTTCCATTTTCAAATGGTCTTTCACGGTAGCAATCACGCTCGAAAGCGGCGCGTTGCCAGCCCGTTCTCCCAGTCCGTTCACGGTTGTGTGTACCGTCCGTATTCCGGCTTTGATGGCATGAAACACATTGGCACAGGCCAGATCGTAATCGTTGTGAGCATGGAAATCGAACCGTGCTTCAGGAAAAGATTCAATCATTTCGCGGCAAAACTCGTACGTTTCGTCCGGATCAAGAATTCCAAGTGTATCGGGCAACATGATTCGATCGATGTTCAATTTAAGCAATTCGGAAACCATAAAATGAACGTAATCTTTTGAACTGCGCATGCCATTCGACCAGTCTTCCAGGTAAACATTCACCCGAATTCCCAGTTCATCAGCATACTGAACCGTTTTTTTGATGTCTTCAACATGTTGTTCCGGAGTTTTCCGGAGCTGTTGGGTGACGTGTTTATATGAACCTTTACAAAGCAAATTCAGAACCTTTCCACCAGCCGAATTAATCCAGTCGAGAGAAACCTTACCATCGACAAAACCCAGAATTTCGATTTTTGGCAGATGGCCTTTTTCCTTTGCCCATTCCATCACCCTTTTGGCGGCCAGGAATTCACCGTCAGAAACGCGGGCAGAGGCAATTTCGACCCTGTCAACTTTTACATCTTCCAACAAAATCCGGGCAACACTCAGCTTTTCCATATCGGTGAACGACACTCCGGAAGTTTGTTCACCATCTCTCAAAGTGGTGTCCATAATACTAAGCACCTGATTTTTAACCTGTACTACTTTTCCTGTCATAATTTAAAAATGAAGCCCCCTCCCTGCCTCCCCCGAAGGGTGAGGAGAAAGAAGTGGTTTGCATTGTTATTCATTTTCTTCAATCTAATCCATGCGCTATGCCTTCTTTCTCCCCTCCTTCGGAGGGGTTGCCGGCCTTCTGCAGGCAGGGGGGAGGCTTTTTATTTTTCAAAGGCAGCGATTTCTTCTTTCATGCTGATCAAATAATCGATGTCGTCGAGTCCGTTTGTCAAACAATGCTTTTTGTACGGATTGATCGTAAAATCAGCCGATTCTCCTGTTGCTTTGATGGTGAATTTCTGATTCTGAAGATCAACCTCGAACTGAGCATTCTGATCGGCTTCAATAGCCTTAAATATTTTCTCCAGAAACTCAGGTGATACAACCACCGGAAGTATACCATTGTTCAATGCGTTTCCCTGAAAAATGTCGGCAAAGAAACTCGAAACCACTACACGGAAGCCATAATCGTAGATTGCCCAGGCAGCATGTTCGCGGCTCGAACCACTTCCGAAGTTTTTACCTCCAACCAGTATTTTGCCTGAATATTTCGCCTGATTCAGCGGAAAATCGGTAATCGGCTGGTTGCTTTTATCGTAACGCCAGTCGCGAAACAGGTTATCGCCAAAACCTTTGCGTTCAACGGCCTTCAGGAAACGTGCCGGAATAATCTGGTCGGTATCAATATTTTCGATGGGCAGCGGAACTGCCGATGATGTCAATGTTGTAAATTTATCGTAGGCCATTTTTTCTATTTTTGATGATCTCAGTATTAAAATGTTATTCTTTTAATATTGAACCCACTTCGGGGTTCTAAAATCTCGGTTATGTTTTGCCACCGGTTTCACCGGTGGTTATTCAGATTCAAGTTCTTCGGACTTTTTAAAAACCCTGAAAGGGTTAAATCTGAATAGCCGTGGGTGTAGCCCACGGTATACGAGCGCAAAGAATTGACAACCCTGAAAGGGTTGAATCATTCATCAATCCAAAAGCTCTCTCGGATCGGTAATCTTTCCAGTCACAGCAGCGGCAGCGGCGGTTAGAGGACTGGCAAGCAGTGTGCGTGCGCCGGGTCCCTGACGGCCTTCGAAGTTGCGGTTCGAGGTGGATACCGAATATTTCCCTTCCGGAATTTTATCGTCGTTCATGGCCAGACAAGCCGAACATCCGGGTTG
>Ga0209319_1001858_pt1 | contig 15040 bp, 18 predicted proteins | sample RifGroE2_FD_184000 | JGI IMG/M metagenome (GOLD analysis project Ga0209319, IMG submission 184000) | Groundwater microbial communities from Rifle, Colorado - Groundwater E2 (SPAdes) (version 2) | ecosystem: Environmental > Aquatic > Deep subsurface > Groundwater | place: Rifle, Colorado, United...
GAAGCAGGTAAAGAAATGAGGAAGGAAAAAATGAAGGTATTTTCTAAAATCAAAGTTAGCTAATTTTTCAAAAATGCCCAATATTGTAGATTACATTTGGGGGCCCATTTCTGTATTGGAATATACTACAATTTAAAACTTTGTGAAATATCAAACCCTTGTGCATGGTAATCCTTATGCAACCTTTACCATAAATTTTACAATATCCTCCACCACATTTCTTGTTTTCCCATGTGTTGGATTGTAATGAATATATAAGTCAGGTTTACCATTTATCTCAATAATATTAAAATCTTGACTGCTAATATCTTGTGAAATATCTGTACACATAACATCAATACCAACCAAGTGCTTTCCAACAACCCTAGAGGCTTTCACGCAAATTTCTTCAATGCTACCATGCACAACATCTGTCACATCCATCGTTTCTCCTCCTTCTGCCAAACAAGAACTTTTTTTGATGTATGCAATCTCATTTTTAGACATAATACTTTCAAGTGTAACGTTTTGTTCTTTCAGAATTTGTTCCAATTTTTCATCAAATTTTGTTCTCTGCTCTGTTGTATTTTGTCTTTCCTGAATGATTTTGCTAATAGTGGAAAAACCATCTCCCAATGCATATGGCGGAATCATTTCTAGTGCGCCAATAACCTTATCATCCAAAACCAAAATTCGATATTCTTTTCCGGTTACCATTTCTTGAGCAATCATGCTTCGATAATGCGGTAATTCTTCCTCAAGCACTTTCATTGCATCTTCGATATTACCAATAAAAGGAAAGATTCCTTTGCTATTTGATCCACGTGCATCTTTCAATATAACAGGAAAATTCAAAAGGCTTATTTGCCTCATGGCCTGCTTTTTGTTGTAGCTTTTATTGTAGAAACACTCTGTTTTTGGTGTTGGCAAATCATTGGAATAAAGGAGTTTGTGTGTAATATCTTTGCATCTTGTTAATTGTCCACTAACAAAGGACTGACGAGTTATGGAAATTTTACGCTCAAGCAAAATGCGTTTACCAAGAATATTAATATAAAAACATCCACGCTCTGGAACAAATTCTTCGATGCTTCCGCCCATATTTAAAATAGCATTTTTGATAATGAGAGGATTTTTTTTCATAAATGTATCTACCAAACTAAAACACTTCTCATTTCTTAAAGCTGCCTAAACAATAAAATATGCGCCGAGTTTTAAATATAAATTTTTTAATCTAATATAATCAAACAAAACTAAAGAAAACAATACTGTCCTCTATTAGATATTTAAGTGTGGCACAGTTACGAAGAAAAGTAAACGCACGGAAAATACGCACCCATCAAGACACGTCAACGCCTTTGCTTTGTATTTGCCACAAACTATGATAAACACCCTTCTTGGCTAAAAGTTCGCTGTGATTTCCTTGTTCAACAATTCTGCCTTTTTCCAAAACAACAATCTTGTCAAAATCAACAATCGTTGAAAGTCTATGAGCAATAACAATGGTGGTAATATTTCCCTTGGAAAGTTTTTCGATTTCTTCTTGTATTATTTTTTCTGATTTCGTATCAAGTGAAGCAGTAGCCTCATCAAAAATCAAAATTTCAGGATTTTTGATTAGCATTCTTGCAATGGCAACTCGCTGTTTTTCTCCACCTGACAATTTCACTCCGCGCTCACCAACAACAGTTTCAAATCCATCTGGCAAATCATTAACGATGAAATCATAAATGTTTGCCATTTTAGCTGCCCGCTCAACATCCTCTTTTGTTGCACCTGGTTTTCCATATGCAATATTATGAAAAATAGTATCGTTGAATAAAGTTGTATCCTGAGCGACAATTCCAATATGGCTGCGTAAATTTTGCAACTTAAGATCTCTAATATCCACGCCATTGATTGTAATTTTTCCACTATCAACATCATACAATCTTAGTAATAATTTTGGCACAGTTGATTTTCCAGAGCCAGAATACCCGACCAACGCAACCCTTTTCTTGAATGGCACGGTTAGCGAAACATCACTAAGTACCTCCCTTTCTTGGGCATAACCGAAATTCACATTTTCAAATTTTATTTCACCTGCCCAATCCTGCAGTTCTCGTGCATCTGTCTTATCTTGAATTGTATTTTTTTCTTTAAGCAATTTTAACATCTCATCAACATTGGCAAGTCCTTCTTTTATAGCGCGATAGGTAAAACCTAAAAATCCCAGTGGCACCGCAATATTGGCCAAATAGGTTGTGACCAAAACAAAATCACCAATTGTTGCATCTCCGTTTATAAAATGTTCCACAGCCAAAATCAAAATAGCTGCCAGACCAGCAGTAATAATAAACCCTTGCCCCATGTTCAAATTGGCTCCAGAGCGTATTGATTTGATAAACATCCCAGACCAACTCCCCAACATCAAATTATAGCGATCGTATTCGTGTTTTTCATTGGTAAAATATTTTACCGTATCATAATTTAAAAGTGCATCGATGGATTGTCCGGTTGCCTGATCATCCAATTTATTGGTTTCCAAAAGCAAAGCCTGTCTTTTTTCTGTAACATAAATTGTAAAAGTAACATAGACAACCACAAAAAGCAAAAATGTTAGCACAAAAGATAATGGAAAGAGAACCACAAAAACCACGCCCACAAAAATTATTTGGATAATAGTAGGAACAACATTGAAAGACAAAAACATGAAAATTGTTTCCAGCGCTGTTGTTCCTCGCGTTATTTTGCGAGTTACTCTTCCTGTTGAACGATCAGCGTGAAAGGCTGATGGCAAATCCAAGAGGTGTTCAAAAACTTTAAGTGAAATTGAGCGACGAATATTGGCCTGAACTTTGGCAAAAGCATAATCCTTCATTCCATCCAACACATTGCCACCCCATTGCAAAGCAAAGAATGAGGCTAGTAAAAATGCAATAGTCCCAATTGAAGCCGAAGTGCCATAAATCACTAACAAATCAATCAACTTTTTCATCACGTATGGTCCTGCCACCAACAAAACCTTGGAGGCAACTACCAACAGAATACTGAAAAATATCCGACCACTGAAAACTTTCAAATATGGCATCATATCCATAACATTGATTTTTTGATTGTTTTTTTCCATAAATCATTCCGTTCCCTACTAATACAATCAGTATACCATTTTATCAACAATCAAATCGCGCCCTCTTTTTTAAGAATTTTTTCCTTGTTTTCAGATCCCCTATTATAACCGCCAATTTTTCCATCACTTCTGATCACGCGATGACAAGGAACAGCTGGGTCGCAATTTTTATTTAACGCGCTGCCAACTGCGCGATACGCATTTGGACTACCGACAAGATTGGCAACTTCCTTATAGGTCAAAGTTTTTCCCTTGGGTATTTTTTTCACTTGAGCAAAAACCTTATTAATAAACATCGAAGAAGTCCTATACCCAGGCTTGCCAACTTTTCCACCAACTTTTGAATAATTTCTCATTTTTTTATTTTTAATATTATACGCATAAATATTATACAATCAAACATAGAAATTATTATGAAATACATGACTATTTGAGTTGTATGAAGGTAGGCACATCAAATAATGTTCTTTTAGTTGTTATTTTTTTAAAAAATAAATAAACTTTTAACAAACCCCGGTTAAATAATGTGGATTACCACAATTTAACCATCCTCGACTAGACGTCAAGTCTAGGCGGGCGGGGCAAGAAAAATATGAGTATTTTAATTTGGATCATCTTCGGAGCAATCGTCGGCTGGATTGCATCAGCAATCATGGGGACTAGTGAAGGACTACTTATGGACATTATCTTTGGTATCGTAGGAGCAGTCTTGGGCGGATGGCTAATGAGTTTTATTGGAAAATCGGGCGTTTCCGGTTTTAACCTCTACAGTTTTCTTGTTGCCATCTTCGGCGCTGTCGTGCTAATCGCAATTGTGAGAGCAATCCGTTAAAAACAATATCGATAAAAAAGAATTACGTAACAAATTACGTAATTCTTTTTTGATCAAATGATACCTATTACACTTTTGTCTTATTCCTAAAGCATCACTACAATTAGAGGATCATACGCAATACATGGTTTCAAAAAGTAAGAGTTTGCCTTTTGCTTTGCCTGTTTTCTTTTGAGGCAACAGAGAGCGACAGCGAACTCTTAGCGAGCAATCATAGTTCTTCGATTGCGAAGCGTGCCGAAAAAGGAAACAGCCAAAGCAAAAATTTCAAAAAGAATCATGTATTGCGTGTGACCCCAGTTAGATTCAAAAAATATCCGACACTAATCAAAGTCGGGATGTATTCATTGATATTAATTGGCAATTCTTTTACCAAGAAAATTCGCTCTCTTTCTATTTGCTTCATAAAATTCAATTACGTTTCTTAATTAAAAAGTTGAATTGTCTTTTATTACGTCCTCATATGCCTTTAAATATTCGATTGCCATTTTTTTCGCTGAGAAATTGTCTCGCACATGATTATGGCAATCAATTCTGTTAATTTTTTCAATCTCTTTTATTCTTTCCACCGCTTCCTCTATATTATTTACCACGTAACCGGTTTTTCCATCTACAATTATTTCTGGAACAGAGCCGCGATTGTTTGCAATAACCGGCGTACCACAAATCATTGATTCAATAAAATACAACCCAAACGGTTCTTCGAATTGTATTGGTGCAATCAGAGCTTTTGCGTTTCCCAATAATTTTATCTTATCCTCATGATCAACCTCGCCGATATATTGTATCTCCTTACCATCAATAAGTGGCTCTATCTTTTCCTTAAAATATGTTTCGTCCATTGGATCAATTTTTCCACCCATTATCAAAGTAATCTTTGCAAGTTTTGCAATTTGAATTGCCTCAAGCACGCCCTTTTGTGATGATATGCTCCCAAAATATGCAAAATAATCCTGCGGATATTGAACAAATTCAAACACATCTGTCTCTATGCCATTATACACGTTACTGATAAATTTCAACTTGGATGTATCTGTTTTTTGCTGATTAAAACTCACACTGACATAGTTTTCATCATTATACCGCTCATATATCTCCTTTTCATGCGGAAATGTCAAAACTCCGTGCAGCGTCGTTATGACTGGCTGACGAAGAGACTTTGCAAATGGCAAGAACATGTACCCAATATGATTATGCACAACATCGAATTTATGCATTGATAGATATTCCACCATTTTTCCCACACCAACCAAAGTCAAGGTCCAGCGTACATAAGCATCGCTTATTTTCGGCAAAGATCTCGTGGCCTCAGGAAAAACCTGTACCAACTTCGCATGTGTATTATGCTTTCCCGCAGCCAACAAGGTTACGTCATGGCCGAGATTTATCAACTCTTCAATAAGGTTATAAACTACTCTTTCGGTACCTCCATATTTGCGAGGAGGAACTTGCTCTTCGACTGGCGCAAGAATTGCAATTTTTAATTTCTTCATATATACGCAAGTTTAAAATAAATAAAAAAAGCCCAACGAAAAGTTTTGGGACTAAAAAATAACTACATATTCAGTTATGAAAGCAAAAGTTGTCAAGATGATAATAAAAAACAGTGAAATACCCATATTTTAACAATCAATGCTTAGTTTAAGGCATACTTTGCACATGATATAAAAATAACACCAACTATATAGTCGGCGTCAATTTGCGCCTAGATCACACTTATTGCCAACTGTATCCTAGCATAAGATATTAAATTTTTCCAGTCTTTCTGTGTGCCCTATTTTATATTTTTCAATTAATAAAACTACAAATAGCTCCCAAAACGAATGAAATGGCATGTGTAGCCTTCGGGATTTTTTTGCAAATAATCTTGATGATAATCTTCTGCTGGATAAAATTTCTTCAAAGGTTCCAATGTTGTGACTACTGATTTTTTCCAACGCGCGGATTCATTAACAATATCAATGAATTTTTCAGCCTCTTTTTTTTCATCTTCATTTATATAAAAAATAGCACTGCGATATGAAGGACCCCTGTCATTTCCCTGTTGATTCAAAGTGGTGGGATCATGAATTTGAAAAAAGAAATCCAACATCTTTTTGAATGATGTTTTTTTATTATCATATTCAATTTCAACGGCTTCTGCGTGTCCTGGATGATTTTCATAGGTTGGGTTTTTATTCTCGCCCCCAGTGTAACCAACTCTTGTATTAATTACACCCTCTTGCTTTCTAATAAGTTCTTGCATACCCCAAAAACATCCACCCGCCAGCACTATTTTTTTATTAATAATTTTATTTTCCCGGGATAAATTTCATCGATATTGAGTTAACGCAATGTCTGATGTTTTTATCCGTTAATTTTTCTCCCTCAAAAACATGTCCTAGATGTGCTCCACATCTCGCACAAGTAATCTCAGTCCGACTTCCATCAGCATCCAAATTTCTTTTTACAGCACCCTTAATTTCATCATCAAAACTAGGCCAACCGCAAAAAGATTCGAATTTATCCTTAGAATTATACAGTGGTGCTCCGCATTGTTTGCATACATAAACTCCATTTTCTTTATTATTAACATATTCCCCAACAAACGGAGCCTCTGTGCCTTTATCAATAATGACTTTTTTTCTTCCGGTGTTAGTTTATTTAATTTCATATTATTGAAAATCATAATCAACATTCCACATTCATTCATACGATTCATCAAGGACGCATATTTCAAACAAATAAAAAATGGGGATTTAAATTCCCATTTTATCATTCAATGCGCGGTCAGATTACAGCGCGCAAGCACTCTGTTAAAGCAAATTTAAATCATATTTAATTTTACCAATTTATTTTTATCAACCAAAACAACATTACCTCTTTCTTTCGCTAATTTAATCATATCAGCAGTAAATCCACTTTTGCTGAATAAAATAAAATTCTCCTCTCTTTGCCCATTGTTCCACTCAACTTTTTGTGCTTTCCCCTCAAGTTCTATAAAAATATTCGTGCCAACTTTTTTATTTGACCATTTGCATTCTCCAAAAATTATTTCCTTTGTTTCACTATCTATACCAACCAGATCAATCTCATCATTTTTATCCCACCATCTCCCAACATACTGGAAATTTGTTTTGATGTTATGTTTAACCCACTCGCGAGAAACTTCCTCGTAGTTGCTACTAATAAACTCATTTTGACTACCCTTAATTATCCCGATCACCTCTTTCGAATTCCCTTCCTCAATAAGCTTTTTGTTTCTGAAGACATATCTAAACCAAAATTCAAAAAAATTATCGGAAATTTTATATAATCCTTTCCTGCTTTTTTCTGGAAATTTTTCAGTAACTGGAATTTCTTTTTCCACAATCAAGAGTTGCTGCAAGATTGATAGATATGAAGATACTGTAGCCTTATCAAAACCTGTATAATTAATGATTTCAGACGTTTTTCTTTTCCCAAGTGATAAAGCCAAAAGAATAGAAAAGTAATTTCGTGGCTCACGAAGTTCCTCTCTCAAGAGAAATTCCACTTCTTCATACAAAAATTGCTCTTTGGAAAGAATTTTATTTTCAACAACATTCCAAAAATTTTCCTTGGACAAAAAATTTTTCAAATAAGTAATTGTCCCACCGACTGTGGAAAAAATCATCAATCTTTCATCAAAACTGCTATCTGGGAATAATTCCTCCAGATCTGAAAAATTAAACGGGCGCACAAGAATCTGCCCAGATCTTCGTCCATACAATGGCGCGCCATGAATCAGTGTGTGTTTTTCCATCATCCCAATACTAGAACCACACAAAATCAAAAATGTCTTTGACTTACTCAGATGCAGGTTCCATCCTTTTTGAAAAATAGAAGGAATGGCAGGGTCAGAATCAACCAGATAAGGAAACTCATCAATAATAATAACCATTCTTTCATTTTTATCCGCAATATATTTGAAAAACTGTTCCCACTGGGTAAATCCGTATTGCGAAACATATTCATCTTTAAAAAAATTACCAACTTCTTTTGATATTTTTTCAAGCTGCAGTTTTGAATCAAGCCTCTCAGCGAGGTAAAATATTGAAGGTTTTCCTTTTGCAAATTCAAGACTTAGGGCAGTCTTTCCAACTCTCCTTTTGCCATACAAAATAACCAGGTGACTCTTTTTTTCACGCCACCAATCATTAAGAGCTTTCAATTCTTGTTTTCTATTGTAAAATTTCATAGTATAATTTTATTTAGTATAAATTACTTTATACTAAATATAGCATCTCTTTTAATTCTGTCAATAAAACGCAAAAAACGCTTTCCTCAAGCGTTTTTTGGGATATTTTTGCACGGAGTTATGGATACGACTAACCTGCCCGCCTTTGGAGGGCAGCAATATTTTGGAAATCTTCCAGCTGGCGGAGGGACAGAATTGATGTCGGATTACAGCGAGAAAGCGTGTTATTAAAGCAAATTTAAACAAATAAAGAGGGGAAGTATTATAACTTCCCCTTAATTTCAATCGCATATTAGCATATACCATTTATAGAGCATTCCAGATCAAATTTCTCGTAGCGCAGTTCTTTAATTTGTCTTTGAAAATATCTAGATATTTTACAATTACTACTGCTATATATCTTTTCTAAACGAGTGTTTATTTCAGCTACTCTAATTTTCATAGCCCCATGTATTTCATTGCGCAGACTTTGAATTGCAACATTATGTTCCATTTGCAATTCTTCCAAACGCATTTCCAACTGCCTTATCTCAACTTGCTTATCTTTCACTTTTTCCTTATTCATTTCATTCTCCTTTTTTAGTTGCCCCATCCGGCAACGGGTTTGGGTTTGATTTCCTTGTTGCACTTTATGCAAAAATATTTCCCATTCATACGATAAACAATTTCACTACACTTAAGGCAAGTGATATATCCATTCATGTCCCCTCCTTTTTTTGTTAAATAACAATAAAAAAACTCTTCATCCTCACTCGCACAATACAAAAAGTATTATGCGAAAGGACGAAGAGTCTTGTGCTCGTTTCGTGGTGCCACCTTTCTTTTGGAAAAATAAAAAAACGCCTCGGAAGGCGCCAGCTAAGTTCCACTCATCAACTCCAGCATTTGCCGACATTGATTATTCCTTGATTACGGAGGATGCCGAGTTTCCACTATCGCAGAAACCACTCTTTCGCAATTGCTTGCAAGAAGTTAGACCCAACCCCGAATCTCTTCGGGATCTAACTCATGAGTTTTATAATTTGTAAATTTCTTAATTACAGATTATCAATGTTTGTTAATTTTGTCAAACATATAAAAAAAGTTCTAAGTCGCATCATGACTGCAGATCATGACTACAAGTATTTTATACCAATTATAGCAATCATTGCTTCAACTTTTTCAGGCTTATCTCTACGAAAAGAAAAATATCTATCACTCTCCATGGTGCATTCCCTATTGTCCTCAATGTTTTCAGTTACAACATTAAAATCAGATAATTGCTTTCTAATTATACCCTTCAAATCAATAAATATTTTTTCATTTCTTCTGACTATAAATTCGGAATAGTTACTAAATTTTTCCAAAACATCATCCCTGATTTCAAAATGACAGGCATTAATTCCTGGGCCCATGGCAACATTCACGTCTTCTGCCTTACTGCCAAGTTCAAGAATCTTGCTCATGGCATTTTCAATAACACCATCAATAATTCCACGCCAACCACAATGAACAATAGCAATTATTTTTTGCCGAGGTTCATAAAAATAAACTGGAATACAATCAGCAATTGTAACAGAAAGAAAAACATTATTGCTTTTCGCAATAAGTCCATCAACCCCCAGAACCATACCAGGGCTCGCTTCATTAACAATTTCAACCTTATTTCCATGAACAATTTCAGCGGCAATGATTTTATTTTTCGAGATTCCTATTTTTTGAAAAAATCTTTTTCTATTTTCCAAATTCAAACCACTGCCCGCAAACAGTTTCATTGATCCATCTTCCCTTTCAGACATTAGCGCGATAAGATCTGGAAATTTAGTAAAAAGGCTTATCATATTTTTACATTTCAAAAATTTCAAATTCACCTTCCTTTAATGCACAAATTGGGAGACTCGCATCGCCAAATTTTTCAAGTTCAGTATAACCATTTTCCCAATTAACTGGTCCACGTGGATCATTGATGCCGTATTCTGATTTATAATGCGCAAGAAATTTTATTGGCAAAATACCGAGACCATCCAAACACTCTCTCCAATCACAAGTCCAAAAATGTTTTACTAAAACATCAGAACCCGCAGAACTGCTAGCGATAACCTTGCCTGCCCAAATTTTTGGCAAGTCAAATTGTTTGAGCCAAAATTGAATCAAGTGGTCATCTCCGCCATGAATAAAAATTGCATCGTTTTGCTTTATTTGATCTTCGAATTTATCCGGAAATGCCAAAGTCAAAACTGGATTAATATCATCAAAAACTTCTTTGAAATATTGCTCGTCTTTAGCGAAATTTTCTTCCCATTTCTCGCGAGCCTTAGCAAAATAACAAATAAGCAATTTTGGATTTTCACCGAGTCCCTTGAAAATTTCATCGAAAAATTTCCTACCCCTGTCTGCACAGTTCATCGCCCGTCCTGAATTTAAAACGTATTTTGTCATAATTTATTCTTGCATTTTTTACTTCCACATTTGCATTTAAAACTGTTAGTGCTTTCATAACCATAATCAGAGGTTATTTCTTCCCCTTTTTTAATATCTCTATTGGCAATATCTGAAAAATTATTGGTGAATGTGTTTGATTCGCAAGAATAATTAACGTATTTTTCAGGTGCCTGCTGTAAAAAATATTTTCTTCCCACGTGCAAAACGTAGTCATCTTTTATATCGGTCAATTTGTCAGCCTCCGCCTTCGTAATTGGTTTTGGATTCCATTTCAAAATAACCTCCCCTTTCTTAAAATCACGCACAGCAAAAACTCCCTTGCCTATTATTTTTGATTTTTTAACTTCAACATCTTTCATAATTTTTTATTCTAATCATTTTCTGATCCCGCATGACCTCCTTTTTCAATCCTCTTTTCATATTTTTCTATTGCCATATCAAGAGACTTTAGCAAATCAACTTCATAATAGTTAGCAACGGTAATCAATGAGTAGAAAGCATCGCCAAGTTCCATTATTATCTCTTCTCTGAATTCTGGCTTCTTTGTCCCATAAGCTGACATTTTGTTTACTTCTTTTGCTACCTCTCCAATCTCATCAAACAAATCCAGCACCCTATTTTCAATAGGATTATTCATCTTATTTTCATTCATGAACATTTTAACTTTTTCTTGAAATTCATTTGTCATAATTTTATTTTATAATATTATTATTATTTATAAAAATATTTTGCCCATTTATATCCAAAGATTCATCGGAAGCTAAAAATAAAACTTTTTCAGCAACTTCTCCTGGTTCAACCAACTTTCCAGATGGAATATTAGCCAGATTTTTTTCCAATTCTTCTTTTGGTGCTCGGAGCCAATAACCAGTATTAACTGCACCAGGAGAAACTGCATTAGCTCTTCCAAATGGTGCGAGTAATTTTGCATATGCCTGAGTTATGTTCGCCACTCCAGCTTTTGCCGCCGCATAAGCCAGCGCATCATATTGTCCATCCGTAGAATATCGCGAAGAGATACTTACAATTACTCCTGATTTTTGCTGCTGAAAAATTTCAATTGCATATCTTGAGACACTCATCACAGAAACAAGATTTTGCAAAAGGCTTTGCGTCCAAATTTCACAGTCTCCATTCCATTCATCACCATCAATATATCTGCCAGCATTATTTACCAATACATCAATTTTGCCAAATTCCTGCTTTGCCCGTTCTATAACATTTTTAGCATCTGAATCAATTGTTAAATCAGCCTGAACAATAACTGCTCCACCGCCTGCTTCTATTATTTTAGAAGCAATTTCCTCAGCACCTGTTTTATTATCTTTATATGTGATAACAAGATTTGCACCTTCTTTAGCAAAAGCCAAAGCCGTTTCAGCTCCAATTCCACTTGATGCTCCAGTCACGATAACTACTTTATCTTTAAACATATCTTTATTATGTATTAAGGCTTTTAAAACTGCTTTTATGGTATCATTAAGCCAAGATTTACTCAAGTAAAACTGATATTTCATATTACATCAAAATACCCATTCAAATACTCACCCAATCCCTACCAAACATTCCCAAAAACATGAAGATGCTTCACAAAAAAACTCTCTACCATATGAAGTAGGATGGTAAAAAGTAATATTACAATATACTGAAATATTGTAACGAAATAAAAAAGAATTACGTAACAAATTACGTAATTCTTTTTTATTTTGTTGGCACGGGGTGCAGGAATCGAACCCACGCCAGAGCTTTTGGAGAGCCCCGTACTACCACTATACGAACCCCGCATACCCACGCTAAGCGTGGAAATTACAATAAATCAAAAAACAAACATCAAACAAATTTTTTGCTCCAAGCTTATCCTCTGGACAAAATTCAATCAACAATAATCAAGTTTTTGGAATTTCGAATTTGGTTATTGATGTTTGTTTGGAAATTGTATCTTGTATCTTGATTATTTCAACCCTACTTCATTTCCTTGTGTTCAGTGTGTTTGCGACATTTGTTGCAGAATTTGTTGAGTTCAAGTTTTTCTTTGATCTTCTTTTTATTACGAGAAGTGTAGTAATTAATTTCTTTGCAATCACTGCACTTTAATTTCACTAGGTTTTCCTTTGTCTTTGTGGCCATATGAGTAGCTTATTAGGCTTTAGCTTTTTAGCTTCTTAGTGAATCCAAAAAACAAAAACTTTTTTAAAATATTTCTTAATTCATCCTACGATTTAACCAACTGACAACTGTTGATTAATCTTGAGCCGTTGACCGGAATCGGACCGGTGACCTCATCCCTACCAAGGATGTGCTCTACCAACTGAGCTACAACGGCGTCTTGGTAGTTATGTATTAAAAAACCAACAACTATCAAGCAGTATAAGGCTTTATTATATTTTTGTCCATAGCTTAAATTTGGCATAATAATGACCAATATCGCGCTACCAAGTGTCGCGTCGCTCGTTCGTCGACACTCACGAGCTCCTTGTCCGCGGCAGCGCTGAATGCTACTATGGTCGCATTCATCGACGTTCGCTGCGAAAATTTCCTGCTGAAAATTTTCTAGCTCACTTCTGCCGGTTCGAATCCCTTCAATACTAACATACAAAACAAAAGAGACTTTTTTTAAAAGTCTCTTTTGTTTTGTATGTGGGCAGAGAGGGATTCGAACCCCCGAAGGCGTAAGCCGTCTGGTTTACAGCCAGATCCAGTTGACCGCTTTGGTATCTACCCAAATTAACTTACTACTTACAACTTACAACTTTTTTTGAAATTCGGTTGTTAGTTGTCTGTTGCTTGTTAATCCTGAGCCACCCACCGGATTTGAACCGATAACCTACTGTTTACAAAACAGTAGCTCTACCGTTGAGCTAGGGTGGCATTATCAATCAAATACTTCATGCATTCTACCCAATGTATTATACACTACTTGATTATTCTTTCAAGTCTTCTGATCCTCATTTTCGCTTTATGATGAACAGGACTCAACTTTAAGACTTGCTTGAAGCATTCAAGAGAATCATGAAGATTTTCACTTTCAAGATAATAATCCCCCAATCTCTCATATGCCTCGATATCCTTTGGATTTATGGCTATTCTCTTTATCAACACATCTTCTAATTTGTTTTTTTCCTTTATGATCACAGCTGATTGAGGAAGAGTAGCTTTGCTTGTTATCATCGGACGAGAGCCCCTTCTTATCTCTGAAATATTGATTTGTTCCGCAGATGATTGCATGGAACCATCATCTTTTTGAAAATCCTTTTCAGCCAACTCACTTTGCATCAATGCAACTCGTTGTCTTTTTTCTCGTATTTGTTGAAACCATTGATTGCTAACGTTGTGAAATTTAAGTGACAAAAGTTTCGAACGATGCATGATTCTCTCCAAAAATTTCAAACTGAAATGTCCCAATGCAGAAAAAATTTTGCTTGTTTTTTTCTCAGTATTTGCACTTTCTTGTCCTGAAATCAAATCCGCAACTGGAATTTGCTTGGCCTTGCGAAAAAGAAACATGATCAACACTGAAACACTAACTATGATTATAATTGGAGGCAAAATATAGTTCAACATTTGATTCAAAAATAATTTGAAAAAATTTAAAGCAGTTCTTCCTTTTTCACAGTTGTAATTGTTCCGTCAGCCATTCTTATCTTAACATCTCCAGTCAATACATTCAATTCAATCACATCACCTTTCCCATCTCTCGTTTTTACACTTGAGCGGAGCTCTGGCATGCCAACCATCATTTGCTGATATTGAGCAGCTTCATATGACAAACAGCACATGAGTCGCCCACAAACACCAGAAATTCTTTCGCTTCCACGATGTGCAACTTGCTGAACGCGAGCCATATCGATAGAAATGCTTGGCAAACTTCCAGGAAATCTCAAACAACACAGATCCCTACCACAAACACCACAACCACCAAGCTTTCTCGCTTCATCGCGAGAACCAACTTGATGCATTCGCACGCTACGATGAAAAATTTTAGAAAGATTTTTTACCAATTCGCGAAAATCAACACGCTCATCGGCAGTAAACAAAATCACAGCATTGCTTCCGTCCAGACTAATATGCACATCAACAAGCTTCATGTTAAGATTCAGCCTTTTGATTTCAATCTTGCTCAATTTCAGAATCTCATCCTTTTTTTCTTCATTTTTTGCAAGAGTTCCCATATCCCTATCAGTCGCCTTCCGCAATATGACTGTGTTTTTTTCTTTTAAAACAATTCCGCCAGTTTCTTCTATATATGCAATTTCATTGGACAAATCCTCTTTGACAACGACAGCATCCCCAATTTGCAATTCCAATTCACTCTTACAAAGACGAAATGGCTCCCAATTATAAACACGAACTGAATATTTATACATAAATTGACTTATACCAAATCAAATTAATTACTTCTACATTCAATCTTTTGTATCCAGCTAAACCCAACCTTCCCTTTTAGAATTTTAGGATTTTTAGTTAACCATAAACATCTCTTCGAAACAACTTGCTCAAACTT
>Ga0209319_1001860_pt1 | contig 15030 bp, 12 predicted proteins | sample RifGroE2_FD_184000 | JGI IMG/M metagenome (GOLD analysis project Ga0209319, IMG submission 184000) | Groundwater microbial communities from Rifle, Colorado - Groundwater E2 (SPAdes) (version 2) | ecosystem: Environmental > Aquatic > Deep subsurface > Groundwater | place: Rifle, Colorado, United...
ATCTTCGCCTCCTACCACATAACCTTTCCCATCGATTACAAATGCTACAACATTCTGACGGGCTCCACCAGGGAAATCGCCACACCTAGTCCATTGGTTCGTTACAGGATTATATTTTACAACATCAGACAGAAGTTTTCCGCCATTTAGAGATCCATTCCAATAGCGCCCCAGCATTACGTATCCTTGCCCGTTAATGGATATTCCTTTCGATAAAACACGTACTTCAGGTAAGTCAGCAACCCGACTCCAAGTGTCGGTTTCGGTATGGTAGCAATAAAAGTCCTTATATCGTTCAATGTCATAGCCTGTTCCGACATAGAAATTCTTGTCGATTGCAAACCCGGTAGTTCCGGTCCGTTTTACAGGGCAATCCTTTAACTGTGTCCACTCGTTGGTTTTTGGATTGTATTTATAGGTGTCGGGTTTAAATTGCGTGCTCGTATAACCTTCGGTTGTATAAATGCAATCGTCAATTACAGCGCAAAATAAGTCATTCGAAGCTTTGCCGGGGAATGATGCTACCTGTTTCCATTGGTCGTTTATTATATCGTATTCCCAGAAATCATTATAAATGGGGCCGGTATATGGCGCAATGGCTCCTAATCCAACATAGGCTTTATCTCCAATTACTGCGCCAATGGCTTTTACTCTGGCCTCTCCGGGGAAATCAGTTTTCCTTGTCCATTGATCGGTTTGACTGTCATATTGCCATAAGTCTTTCAGAAAAGCATCTCTTAAACCAGCCCTTCCAAGACCAATAAAGGCTTTATCCTGATAGGCAAATGAAGTTGCTGACGCCCGGGCTTCTCCCGGAAAATCATTTAATTGTTCCCAATTGCTGATTGGTGTTAGATCATACTTGTGGCATGCACTAAACAGAAAAAATGACAGCAACGAGCAATACTGTATTAAATTGCGAAACATTTTTTAGTGCTTTTACTGATGGAGATAGGTAGAAATTTCGTCTATGACAGATTAAAGGGAAGGCTTATTTTAGAAGATAGATTCCTGTTTTGGAACTATCGTTATTTGATATTTCATTAATAACGATACACATGCATTGGGAAGGATGATAGATAAATCAGGCTTAAATCCTGAATCAAAATTTGAATGAAGTCATTTATGAATTTCATTTTTACCGTATAGTCAATGATTAGAAAGCCCATTGACTATGCTATATGCTTTCAAACGATTTTTTTAGGGTTAAAATTTTTGTGCGTAAGAAGTTTTTGTGATCAGTTTTTGAAGATGAAACTTTGACAGTTTTACTTGTATTTAGTTCAGTATCTAATGATTCAAATTTCGAATTTTTCGAAACGAATTCCGGTACAATCTTTTTCATTCGGGTTACAATTTGCCATTCATCTTCCAGATTCAGGTTATCAAGCAATTCATTTATATGGGCTTGCACCTTTTCGTATTGGAGCGGCCTGATTTTTCCAACCATGATCTTTTTATTCGATGTTGGAATCGTTTCTTCTTTTTCAGCAAGCAACTCTTCATAAAGTTTTTCTCCCGGTCGAAGACCTGTTTCTATAATTTGGATTTCAGTATGTGGAATAAAACCCGATAATGAAATCATTCGTTCGGCTAGATCATAAATACGTACGGGGTCACCCATATCGAAAAGATAAATTTCTCCTCCATTTCCCATAAATCCGGCCTCCATCACTAATTGGCAGGCTTCAGGGATGGTCATGAAATATCTGATGATATCACGGTGCGTTACAGTAACTGGTCCTCCGTTACTGATTTGCTTTTTAAAAATTGGAATAACAGAACCATTGGATCCAAGTACATTACCAAAACGGGTGGTAATAAACTGTGTTTTCATGTCTGAATGTTGCGATAATGCCTGGATATAAAGTTCACAGATTCGTTTTGTTGCACCCATGACATTGGTTGGATTAACGGCTTTGTCGGTAGAGACCATTACAAATTTCTCAATCCCAAACTCAACACTCAAATCAGCAACATTTTTTAATCCGCCTACATTATTGTGAATTGCTTCATAGGGCTGAAGTTCCATAATTGGGACATGTTTGTATGCTGCAGCATGATAAACGATATGTGGCATACACTCGACAAAGATCTTGCGCATTTTAAACTCATTGGTTACATCTGCCACATAAGTGTGCAACTGCACATGAGCCAGTAGTGCAAGAATTTCATTTTTAATTTCGAAGATGGCAGATTCGGCCTGATCAACGATGATTATACTTTCCGGATTAAGATTTGCCAGTTGTCGCACAATTTCGGATCCAATTGAGCCCGCGCCACCGGTTACCATAACCCTCTTTCCCACAATGCCCCGACTAATGGCATCTACCTTCATAGAAATTGGCTCACGACCTAACAAGTCTTCGATTCGTACCTCTCTGATTTTACCTTCTTCCAGTTTACCGTCGAGTAAGTTGGATGGATCGGCTACTTCCTTTACTCTCAAACGAAATGCTAAGCATTGGTCGACAATTTCCCTCTTTCGAATGATCTCAACTTTTGCTGCTGATATGGCTAGTACCACTTCTTGTACCTTTTGTTCCACCACCAAATTCTCGAATGCTTTCTTCGGAGAAAATATTTTCACTCCCCCAACACGGCTATTCCAAAGATTTGGATTGTCATCAATAAAACCAACTATGTTGTAGTGGATGTTGGTGTCTTTCATAATCACACTGCGGGCAATGCTTCCCATTACACCTGCACCATAAATCATGACATTGATCGTATCGTTTGGTTTTGTAAGCAGATTCCGGTATGCATACTGCACTCCGAATCGAAAAGACACCATTAGGAAAACAGATAGAAAATAGTGAACGATGATGATGGACCAGGGAATTAGAAGTACATTGGCGATACTATGCCCCAAAAAGCTTAACAGAAAATAGCCGCCAGAAAAGACCAGATGTGCCTTAGCTAATATGATCGCATCATGCATGGTGGAGTGCCTGAGGATTCCCCGGTGTGGTTTGAAGATTAATGCGGCCAACAAGAAAAAGGGTAATCCTGTTATGAATTGCACCAACATCATTGGCACATCAACGTGTTCAGAAATTAGATTAAAGCGGAGTAGGTAGGTCAACAAAAAAGTTGAAAAGGCAATTGCAGCATCTACCATCAGAATTATCCAACGTGGCAAGAATCCTTTGTCTATCAGTTCCTTTAATTTTATTCTCATGTTGTAATTCTTTTGCAGGCTATATTTCCAACAGTTTAATCAATAAAGAATAGTACGTTGTGAGATAATGTAATTTTAGTAATTACATCAATTTAATTTTTTTGTTACAAAAAAATGCATACCAATTCTCTTTGTATAGAAACGATTTATTGTAAAACTTATTATTCAGTTATTCCTGAGTATAATGAATATATTATACCCGGAAATTTTTACCTTTCAAATTTAGTTATTATAATGTCTAAAGGAATCCCTAATCAACTCTGGAAGGTAGAAAATGAATGAGAGTACCATTCTCTTCCATGAATGGTCTGATTTAGGATATGAATGAGCTATTATTTTTTTGTCAGTACGAATGTTAAACGTCGAATAGGCTCTGGATAAACATTTTTTATTCTTTCGTAATGGCGAATTAAGTTGTCATTCCCGATGAAGATATGGAAAACAAACCTTTGATAGATGAGATTAAACTTTGACTACTTTATGCTCGGAATGTCTCTAACCCCAATTAATTGGGGTTAGAGACATTATTAAGTGTTATGTGATTCTTGAAAAATGTGGTATAGGTACTCAGCCCTTTTTGCGATAAGTAATAAAAGGTTTTTCAGCTAGAGTAATAAAATCATTTATTACTCTAGCTTGATTTAATTATCAGTTTTATGTATAGTTATAAAATGGTGATCTTTAATTTGTTCGCTTAATTTGATAAAGCAAAATAATTTTACGAATTTCCATAGCCATAAAAGGCTTTTATTTGGGTACAAACATATAAAACATCCTCATTGCTGAGTGATGTATTCATAGGCAACATCAAACATTTAGTAAACATCTCCTCGGTATAAGGTAATATTATATTTTCGAAACCCAATGTGTTAATGGTGTGGACAGGTTGTCCGTTCCATTGAATTAAAGTTCCAATTCCGTTTTCTTTTAGAAATAATTTTAGATCATCTCTTTTTTTAGCTTCAATTTCATAATTTTGGTAAACATCAAAATAAGACGATGAAGCCTCCGGTGGTGGAGGAAGAAGTAATTCTTTAATATCTTTCAGATTATCATCATATAATTGTGCGATTTCGCGTCTTCGCGCTATTTCGTCATTGTAATAACTGAGTTTAAAATTCAGGAATGCTGCTTGCAAATTATCGAGTCTTGAGTTAAAACCCCACATGACAAATTTGCCTTCATCATTTCTACCATGATCTCTTAACAGCATAACTTTTTCGTACATCTCTTTATCATTAGTTATAAAAGCTCCGGCATCCCCAAAACTTCCAAGATTTTTTGCTGGATAAAAACTGATAGTTGCCCCTTTACTGTAATGGCCAATTCCATTTCCTTTGAATTTTGCACCTAATCCTTGTGCTGCATCTTCAATTATTATTAAGTTGTATTTGTTCGCAAGCAGATTAAGCGAATCCATATCGCAGCATCGTCCATTGAGCTGTGTCGGCATTATAGCTTTAGTCTTTGATGTAATTAACTTTTCGACTGACTCTGGATCAATCATATGGTCAGTTTTACAATCAGCAGGTACAGGTTTTGCACCAACAAAGTGAATTGCCGCTGCAGTAGCAATATATGTGTGAGATGATAAGATTACTTCATCTCCTTTTCCGATACCTGCAGCCATAAGAGCCAACCATAAAGCATCAGTTCCATTAGCTACGCCAAGACAATAATTTGTTCCTGTAAACTTTGCAATTCCTTCTTCGAATTCCACTAAATCCTTTTGAAGAATAAATGCACCTCGATTTCCAACTTCTTTAAAAATTCTAATGAAGTCTTCTTCTTTTGATTTGAACACTGCGGGATAATTAAAAAATGGTACGCATAATATTATCATTAAAATTTGAATTGCAATCCCATTTAGTATAGAATAGGGATCGTTGTAAATAAAATATTTTGAAGTAGTTTGTGGGTTTTATGATTAACAATTTGACAGTTTACTATCAATCACACTATGTTTTAAAACCATAACATCCAGATAAAGAGGTGATTCAATCAGTTCTGCCATCTCGGCTTGTGACAATTTTAGAAGAACCTGGAGGAGGAGTAGGTACCAATGGATCTTTTCTCTTCGAAACCATTATTAATTCATTGTTTGCACCATATTCTTTTAAAAGCTTTGTAATACTATTTAATGCTGTATCTTTTGAAATAATAGCCAATATTGTTAAAAAAATTAATTGTAAATCAATAAAGTAATTTCTATTTTCAATATAGAAAATACCTAAGTAACTCTTGTAAGGTCTGATAAGTTGATGGTATGTGATGTCAGGATCTATGGAATCTTTAAGAATTTCCCCTTCGTCTGAAAATACAATAGAAGAGAAATCAGTTATCCCAGGTTTAACTGTTAATAGTTTTTTTTCAACTGTTGTATATAAATCAGTTTCACGTTTAACATTTGGTCTAGGACCAACTAAACTCATGTCTCCAATAAGAACATTCAATAATTGAGTTAGCTCATCTAATTTGTATTTTCTGATAAAAGAACCGACTTTTGTGATCCTTTTGTCGTTAGCAGCAGTTGAGTCTACCCCTGACTTGGCTGCATTTACAATCATTGATCTTAGCTTAACCATCTTAAAAATCTTACCCCCTTTGCCTGTTCTTGGAGCGATATAAAAAGGAGAATGCCAATCTTGAACCCATACAAGAAACATTACGGGCAGCAGTATGGGTAAAAAAATAATTAATCCTAAAAAGGATAAAATTAAATCAGTGAGTCTTTTCATATTAATAGTATTATGTATTTTATATTTGATGTTATTGTGTTTATAATCAACGAAATGAGAAAATTATTTTCACCATCGTATTTTATTCTGCTTGTTATGAATAGTTTTATTATCAAAATTTGATTTAGTATCGATCAACAATCAGAAGCTATTTTAGATAAAATTCTATTGGCGATTTTCGATGAACTTAAACCATATACATCCCTAAGATACTTTTGATCACCAACAATGCTCGAATAAATGTCTTCAATACCTATCCTAATTTGGACACAATTTCTGTTCTTGACTTCTGAGATGATTTCGGAAACTGCTCCTCCAAAACCACCAATATAATTATGTTCTTCTAATGTAACTATATAGTCATACGAATTCATACATTCGATTATGGTTTGTTTGTCAATAGGTTTAATAGTTGGAAAAGTATAAAGTCCAGGGTCAATATTACTTTTTTTCAAGATATTACATGCTTCTATTGCTTCATCAAAAATTCCACCAGTAGAAAAAATAACCACTTTTAAGCCATTTTTTATCTTTATTGCTCTTCCAATTTGAAAATCTGGAGCTTCTGAGTGAATTCTTTGTTCCCCACCACGTCCCAATCTAAGATAACAAACGCCCTGTTGTTTATATATTGCCTTTGTGGCTGCTTCTGCTTCAGTTAAATCTCCTGGTGCTATAACAACTACTCCGGGCAAAGCTCTCATAATTGCAATATCTTCAGTAGCATGATGACTCATTCCAAGTGCTCCATAAACAAATCCACCACCAACACAGACAATTTTTACGTTTGCATCATGATATGCACAATCATTTCTGATTTGTTCTAGGCATCGAAGAGTTGGGAAATTGCCAATAGAATATGTATAAACTACTTTACCAGACAATGCCATTCCTGCTGCTATTCCGGTCATGTTTTGTTCTGCAATTCCTACATTAGTAAACTGATCTGGTAGTTCTTCCCAATAGGGCTTTAAGACTCCAAATCCTAAATCGCCTGTTAATAAATGAACATTCTCGTCACTCCTGGCAATGTCAATTAGCGTTTTTACAAAAATATCTCTCATCGTTTAATTTTTTCAAGTTCGGAGACTGCTGCAATATATTCTTCACCTTGAGGACTTCTATAATGCCATAAAATATTATTTTCCATAAATGGGATTCCTTCACCTTTTATAGTGTTTGCAATTATACACGTTGGGGATTTATTATCAAATGAGGTTTTAAAAGATTTCCTTAGTTCATCATGATTATGTCCATCAATATCAATGATGTTAAATCCAAATGATCTGATTTTTTCATCAAGAAATTTCAATGATATTGTTTCTTCACAAAAAGTTAAACTTTGCATTTTGTTATAATCAATTATAACTGTCAAGTTATCTAATTTGAAATGATGAGCAAACATCATTGCTTCCCAATTGGACCCTTCATTAAGTTCTCCATCACCTATGACTACATATATATGATGCTTTTTGTGCTGTAATTTAGCTGCATATGCCATCCCAGTAGCAACAGGTAAACCATGCCCAAGAGAACCAGTTGAGAATTCAACACCTGGAACACCTTTATGTGAAACATGCCCAGACAATCGACTACCATTTGAATAATGAGTACTTAATTCTGAAATAGGGAAAAACCCTTTTTCTGCTAAAGCAGCATAAATTGCAGCACCAGCGTGTCCTTTACTCAAAATGATTCTATCCCTATCTTCCATTTGTGCATTTTGTGGATCAATGTGGAGCACATCAGCATATAATATTGCAATAATGTCAGCAACTGAAAGAATTGAACCAATATGAGAACCTTTTGAAAGATGTGTCATTTCAATTGCATGCCGCCTAATTTTCCACGCAAGTTCTTCTGAATTCATAGTTGAATGGTTTTATATTATGTAGATAATTCAAAGGTGTATACTTTTTTTCGTTTTACTTGATCCCCTTAATATTTGATAAGTAGGAGAATTCTATAGCTCTTTTAATATTTGAACCTTCCCATGGTTCACTAATTTTAAAAATTGGTGATGTCTTAGTTATTAATCTAATTATCCCGAGTAGAGTTCCAAGCCCATAAATAAAATGAAATAAAAAGAAAGAGAATGGTAATGTAAATACAAAACTAAATTTTCTGTATCTAAATGCTTGCTGTACACCTGAAATTAAGGCTAAAAGTAAATATAAGATTAGAACTGACAGATAGATGTACGCCAATAGATAATTAACCGAAGATAATATCAATCCAAAGATAATTCCTGCAGTAAAAATTGGGGTAATTAAATGACGATAACTGAATGTATATGGAGCCAAATACCACATATAGGCATTATATGGCCCTTCGAGTAGAAATTGTTTCTTTAAAAATTTATTAAAAAATTTCTGATTATAATAATCAATAATAATCTTAGGATTTTGCCAAATTATTCCACCAGTTTTGATAATTCTTCGATTAAATTCATAATCCTGAGCTCTAACCAATCGTTCATCAAAATTGCCAATTTTATCGAATGTAGACCGTTTATAAAAACCAAATGGAACTGTATCTACTGCTCCTTCCTTATGACCGACTCTAAAGTTTGAATTGCCGATACCAAACTTATGTGTGGTAATTGCTTGTACAATTTGGGCTCCATAATTTGTCCCTCCCGGATTTGTTTTCCAAACTCCACCAATATTGTCAGCATCAATTCGTTTACTAGTTTCAATAAGTTTTTTTAGATAGTCTTTGGGATATTTTGCATGTGCATCTAATCTTAATATATACTCACCATTTGATATGTGAATACCCATATTTAATGCAGTGGATTGAATTTTTCCAGGATTCTGCATGATTTTAATATTTTCTCGGTTAAATCTTGTTTTTAAAATTTCAACTGTTTTATCATTTGACATTCCGTCTAAAATAATTATTTCAGTTAATATATTTTCGGGAAGCTCAAACCCGAGTACACTTTGAATGCAATTTTCAATAAACAATTCCTCATTTCTAACAGGAATAATAATAGAGATTAACATAGATGTTTAATTAATTATGGTTTATATTAGATTCCGTTTTGTTTTTTGATATTACGACTGTCTTAAATGCAAATTTTTTCATAATCGGGATTTGTAACAATATTGAATCAACTGTCTCAAGTATACTTAAAAGAACAGAAGTAATTTTTGACTTAAAAAAAAATGGTGAAATAAAAATTGTAAGGAATCCAAAGTAATGAATTTCAGTATTCTGAAAATTTGTACTAAATTTCTCCCAATCTTTCATTTTCATTATATTTTGGGTAGCCCATTTAGTTCTAGTTCCTCTTGCTAAATTTATTTTTCGCTTTAGATTGGTAAATGGATTATGTCCAAGAGTTTCAATGCAGATAATAGTTCCGTTCGGTTTTAATATTCTGCAAATTTCGGGAAAAGCTTTATTTTTATCTAAGCTTGAGAAGGTACCATAATCTAAAATCAGATCGAAGTAATTATTTGGAAAGTTTGTTTGTTGGCAATCCATTACTTCCCATTTTGAATTGGTAAAATTACCTTTACTGCTTAACAGCTTTGCTTGTTCTATCGATTTGCTGGAAATATCAATTCCATAGAATTCCATATGGTCTTTTATAAATGTCAGGCTTCTAAGACCACTACCACAGCCATAATCCAAAATCCTTATATTGTTTATGTTTACGTGGTTTTCAACTTCTTTTTCCCAATACTTATGACTTGCACGAAGTGGACCTTCATTGGCCATTCGATTTTGATCATTATAATATTTAGTGATACTATTGACTTCAAGTTGATATCTTTTATCGTAATGCAATTCTTCTTCTAGATTATAGTTGGCTTCATTCATTTTTGGTATTTTTTGATATTCTTTATCTTTTAATTTAGGCGAAATATTTTTTGTATAAATCTTTAGTTGATTCTTTCATGAATTTTGCGATCAGTTTATTTCGCATAATACCAGTTGAAGCGTGTTCTGAATCTAAAACTATAAGGCTGGGATCATATAGAACGGATAAATTATTTTCTATAGCCGTTTCTCCAATGAAAATTTCTTCTCCAAATAGGAAAGAAATATGATTGATGGTCCCGCCTTTTTGAAAATAAGTATTTTTAAAAATAATAAATGATCCATGCGGGGCATATATATTTCTCATATCTTCTTTTGGGATGAGAATATTTCTGGTCCAGTTTATTTTTTTATTTAAATGTTTGATATATTTTTTTATTTCATATTTTACAAATGATAGAATTTCATATCCTTGCTGTATAATATAAAAATAGGAAATTATATTTAGCAGAATAATTTTATTTTTCTTAGGTCTGGAAACCATTTTGGGATTTAGATCACATTGTTTTCCCATGGACCAAATTTGGGGTGCTATAATATCATTATTTGTTTCATTAAATTTGCTGAAGAGAACAGTAAAAAAATCCTTCTGATTAATTTTAACATCTACATTACTTATAATTATCCAATTGGGTATCGAATTTTCTTTTAAATATTCATCTAAAAGAAATTTTGCAGCACCAAAGTAGCCTAAATTTCTATTTAAGCGAAAATGCTTAAATATCGAAACATTATTATTTACTAATTCTTCAAATTCCTTAGTTGGTTTAATTTCACTATTGTCTGCAATTAGAACAAGAATATCTTCATTTTGGAATTTACAAAGGCTTTCCAAAAAATTACAGGCTTCAAAATATGTATTGTATAATACAGCAATAATTACAGCTTGTTTTTTTTTAAATTTTAACATTTTGTTATATAGTTTTTATTCCATCATTGTTTAAAAAAGATATACCTAGATCAATTGTGCATAATGATCTTATTCCTGTATGTGAACTATCAAAAGACACTTTTTGACCTGTCCGATCCCACCTTGGATGAAAATCAGCTTGCCAATTGGAAAAAAAGTCAGGAGAAGAAAATTGTTTATTTTGTCTTAATTTGGCGATATTATATCTTTTTTTTTGGTTAAGATCATATAGAGCTAAATAACTATTTCTATACCTATCAGGGTATGTATCTGTTAACAACCATTTTTTATTAGGAGAAAAGGAAGGATGTCCATCAGAATTAAAACTTTCCTCGCCAATTATCTCTAGGGCACCTTCGCCATCTTTAAAAAGTACATACCTATCTTTACCACCTACCCGACAATAGGCTAAAACATGGTCTTCATCATACCAACCGACATGAGAAACCATCCCATCGGTGGGAAATACATATAAATTATTCCCGTTTATATCTGATGAAATCATTCTCGTAAATAAGATGTTATTATCCTTAATCCATCTGTGAAAGAACACAAATCTTTTAGATGAAGGAGAAAACAAGCAGTGAGTCAGGAAATGATTTGCTTCTTTAAGTTCATAATAATCTGGTTGAAAATTTGCTATATCTTTGACAGAAAAAATCATTTGGATTTTGCCGGTTTGTAAATTTAAGCTACTTATTCCATGATTAATTGGTTTTTTACTTAGCAGTTCAGGGTCAGTTCCATTTGCATAACCATATCCTGGATAGTAGAAATTTACTCTTTCAAAACAATGTCCTACCGCCCAATTTCCATCTGAGGATAAACTGCCCACTGGTATATCATAAACATTTAATAATTCTCCGGCTTTGCTATATACTTTTGATATATGTTTTACTCCATCAAAGTCATTAAAAATAAAATTATTCTGTTGTGAAACCCATTGCAGCATACATCCCTGTTGATAATTAAAAGCTCTTGTTTTATAAATAGGAATAAATTCTTTGAAATTGCTACCTTGAAAATATCCTATGGTAATCTCATCATTTTTTTGTGGCATGCGTAATGGTATAGCTATTTGATTTGATAATAGAAGAGTATTATCTGGTGACCATGGTGATTTGTCATGAAATCCAAAATAAAACCCTTCTCTTACTTCAATATTATATGATGATTCATTTTTTCCATTATATAGTATATCAAGAGTGTCTTGATAAATATTTCTTATTTTTCTTTTGAATTCAGGATTACTTTTCAAAATATTATAGACTAGACTTTCTAACGCATTCATAATTTGTATTTTAAATTGTTTTATTTTTTAACAAGATTATCTTGACATGGCGCCTATATGAGTATAATGAGAGTAATCCTAATAGGCAAAAGCAAATCAACATTGTATTTTCTACAGAAAATATATCTAGAAATAACAAGCCTATCATAACAAACAATGATAATGAAAGATTAATGCTGTTAGATGGGAATTCACTAATAGCATCCAGCACATCTCGTAAAAGAAAAAATACTATGTATGGAATCAGACCATATAGCAATTTTAATGTAATCATATTGGACTCTAAATATTCAGAGCCAAAAAAAAGTAGAATAATTTTCTCTAAGAAAAGGAAAGAAAAAATAATGTATAAAACATTGATAAATATTGAAATGAGTAAGATTAAATCAATTCTTTTCTTTATGGTTAAAAACTTGTCATCGAGTAAATTTCTACTGACAGTAGGAAGCATTAATATACCAATAAAGCTGTATGAGGTTGCGAATAACTGAAAAAATGAAAAGGACAAAGATAAAAACCCAGAATATTCAAGATTAACCTTGTGTGCTGAATATATTACAGGGATTGAGAAGAAGCCAAACATAGCAAACTCTCCTATAACCCTAGGAAATCCATAGGAGAATAAGGTTTTTATACTTTTAATAAAGACATATTTTTTTTTCGTAATTTGAATAGATTTATTTAAAATAATAATAGAATGAGGAGCAGATGAGATAATCCAAAGTATTCCCATCGAATATAGAATATGAGACAGACTCTTGTTAAATATTAATATTGAAATAAGAGGAATAATCCCTGCATTTAAAATTTGAATAACATTTGCAGTATTTAGCATAAGTCTTCCTCTGTAGTATGAATAATTTAATGTATAAATACAAAAGCCTATTATGCTTAAAGTTATTGGGTAAACTAGTGGCTTATATGCTGTATCACTAAATATTAGAAATGCTATTTGAGCTTTAAATAGAATAATTACAAAGGAAAATGAAATAAGTATTATACACATCATAAAATAGCCAGTCAAAACTAAACTATGAGAAATTGATGGACTTTTTTCATGAATGCTTAAATACCTGGGTATTGAAATTCCAAGCCCAAGTAAAAGAGGAAAGGAAAGTAATGATAGTGCTTTTCTTGAAACATTATATACACCAAACGAATTAGTATCCATTGAATTGGCAGCTAATTTTATCGTAATAAACATCAATATGGGGATAATTAAACTAGTAAAAAATGTAAATAATATCTTGAAATTTATCTTTGATTTAAATTGATTGATTTTAAGAACCTTTAATGCATTCATCATTTAGAATAGTATTTAATAACTACATATAACATAAAATAGGATAATAAAATTGTGTTAAATATTGTTATTGACGTTACAATGCTTTCCAAAACGTAGGCATAGAAGATTGATAATATTGGTATGAATGATATTTTGCCATTTTGTACTTTTTTATATGCAATGCTAACAACAAACCCTAATAAGAAGAAGAATAAAATAGATCCTGGTAAAGAAAGGTCTTCAATCGTTGGTCTAAATATTGAATATAAATTGCTTGTTTCACCAAATGAAAAATTGTTAAATTCATTATACAAACCTAATTGCCTTGGTTTAATTTTTAAAATATCTGCAATTCCCGCAAAATTATTCATGCCAAAACCTATAGAATAATCTGGCATATTATTGTACCAATGAGAAAGATTTGAGATGTGAGTGAAGAGTATTGAATAAACTTTACCAGATAAAGACAGCATAGTGTCAAAATCAGTAGCACCCACCCTTAACATACTAATAAAAAATAGTATGAATATTCCAAACATTATGATACTTACAATGCGAATAACTAAACTGAAATTCAACACTATTTCTTGACGGAGAAATACTTTTGTTGCCAAGATACTGCTTAAAAGAAGAAAAAGTGCAAAAAAGGTTATACCACGTTGAGTTAGAATTAGAGTAAAAGAAATGGCAGGGATTAATGAAAGAAATAGCAATATGAGATTTCTTTTCCTTTTATTTTCCGCATATAAGATGCCTGATAGTAAAGGAGATAGGTATACAAAGGGTAAAAGAACACTCCAGAGGCGTGGTTCTTTGTAGGATCCTGAATATCTTGAAATTGCAAAGTCCGAAGCCATTAATGCTAGCTTTTCAAGAGAGCCAAACGATAAAAAATTATATCCCGCTGAATAAATTGTAATTATAACCAATGAAAAACCCAGGCAGCTCGATCCAATAATCAATTTTGGTAAAACTTGTAACAGCTTGTTATTGATATTATTAGGCGGATGGTCTGTGAAATTTGTTTTGGTGTGAATTATAAATGAACCAATATAGAAGGCAAAACAAAAAACAAGAATTAAGAGAATTATAAAAATTTTGAAATAATCATTAGGGAATAATAGAATCGGCAAAAAAGTGGCTCCAAACCAATATGAGATAAATAAAAGGCTAGGGTGGTTTAAATAAGTAAATGTGAAACGAGTTACTATGAATAAGATAAAAAATAGAATAAGAATAGTGGATATTCCTATAAAAAGACCTTCATTTTGATATATGTTGTAATTGTTAAGCATTTATCGAATTGTATTGTGACATATTTGCAAACATTTATTTTCCTATACCTCTATATTCAAACCCTATTTCAATCAATGATTTACTAAGAAGTATATTTCTTCCATCAAACACAAATGCTGGTTTAAGCATTTGTGTATAAACTTCTTGCCAATTGTAAGTTTTAAACTCCTCCCATTCAGTAAGAATCGCGATAGCATGAGCATCAGCCATTGCCGCATAAGCGTCAGTATGAACATGAACAGATTGAAGGATTAAAGGATTGAAGGATTGGATCGATGTTTCATCAGATTGCTTCGCTTCGCTCGCAATGAAGGGATTGTCTTGATACCAATCCCCATAAGTGGCAGATTGAGATTGCGCCAGGTATTTTAAATCGCGAATAATTTGCTCTTTGGTTACTTTAGGATCGTAAATATGAATTTCAGCCTTGTCTTGCAATAATTCCCATGCCACATAAATTGCGGCAGATTCGCGTGTGTCGTTAGTATCTTTTTTAAA